>Ga0272443_10001850_pt1 | contig 28832 bp, 27 predicted proteins | sample SSMAcet12_FD_193581 | JGI IMG/M metagenome (GOLD analysis project Ga0272443, IMG submission 193581) | Marine sediment archaeal communities from Little Sippewissett salt marsh, Falmouth, MA, United States - SSM-Acet-12 | ecosystem: Environmental > Aquatic > Marine > Wetlands > Sediment ... | reverse complement strand
ATCGTCTCGCCGTACGCCCTGACCCTCGCGCTGGCCGAGGAGGCGGCGGTCAACGGAGTCCGCTTCCATCTCGGCTGCGAGGCGACCGGGATCCGACCCGTCGAATCCGGGTATGCAGTCGACACGGATTGCGGGCCAATCGCCGGTCGGTGGGTCATCAACGCGGCGGGCATCCACGCGGGGCGTCTGGCTCAAACGATCGATCCCGATGCGCCGGCGCTGTATCCGTGCATCGGCGAGTACCTGATCCTCGACAAGCAGGTCGGCGAGTCGCTCCGGATGTCGGTCTATCCCGCCCCGCCGGTCGGAGGGGCGGGGCTGGGCGTCCACATCACGCCGACGACGGAGGGGAACGTGCTGCTCGGTCCGTCCGACGCCTACATCGAGGATCCGGACGCTTCGTGGTGTTCGGGCGCGACGGCGGACGTTCTGCTGCGCGACAGTAGGGTGCTGTGGCCCGACGTCCCAACCCACCTGGTCATCGGAGCGTACGCGGGCGTACGGTCGAAGCGGACCCCACCGGAGGTCGGCGGCTACGAGGATTTTCTCATCCGTCGGACGGCCGACCACAAACGTGTCGTTCATCTGATCGGAATCGAGTCGCCGGGCCTGACCGCCGCGCCGGCGATCGCCGAGACGGTCCTCGGCGATATCCTGGCGGCCGAGGAGCCGCTCGAGCGAAAGGCCGAGAGCGAGCGCGTTCGACGGCCGTGGCCGACGCGGTTCGACGACCTCAGCGAACCGGAGAAGGAACGGCGAGTTGCCGAGGACCCCGCTCACGGAGAGATCGTCTGCCGCTGCGAGGGCGTCACCAAGGCGGAGTTCCTCCACGCACTGTCCAACCCGCTCGGCGTCAAGACGCTGTCAGGGATCAAGTTCCGCTGCCGCGCATCGATGGGTCGGTGCAGCGGCGGATACTGTCTCCCCCGAATGGTCGATATCCTTCAAGAGGAGTTCGGCTGGGAGCCGGACGCGTTCCTGCTGCGAGGCCCCGAATCGCCGGCTTTTGCCGGCCGGCTGATCGAGGAGACGCCATGAGCGATCGAATCCAACAAACCGACGTCGCCGTGATCGGTGGGGGACCGGCCGGGCTGGCCGCCGCCGCGGCCGCCGCGGAGCAGGGCGCGCAGGTCACGCTGCTCGATCGCAACCCGCAGCTCGGCGGCATTCTGAACCAGTGCATCCACGACGGATTCGGGCTCCACGCATTCGGCGAGGTCCTGACCGGCCCGGAGTTCGCCGAGCGGTACGTCCGCCGGGCGGCCGACGCCGGCGTCCGATTGGAATCGAACGCGATGGTCGCGCATCTCGCGGCGAGCGGCGAGTTGGTCTGGACGCGCACCAGTCGCCGCGCCCGGCTGCGGGCCGGCGCGGTCGTGCTGGCAATGGGCTGCCGCGAGCGGACCCGGGGGATGATTCGCATCCCCGGCTGCCGACCGGCCGGCGTGTATACCGCCGGGACGGCGCAGTGGCTGACCAATCTGGCCAACGTGCGGATCGGACGCCGCATCGTCATCCTCGGGTCCGGCGACATCGGGCTGATCATGGCCCGTCGGATGACGTGGGAGGGAGCCGAGGTGATCGCGGTGATCGAGAAGCTCCCGTATCCGTCGGGACTCCCCCGAAACATCAACCAGTGCCTGCTCGACTACGAGATCCCACTTCACCTGTCGCACTCGGTGACCCGCATCCATGGGCGTCACCGGGTCGAACGGGTCACGGTATCGAAGTACGACGAAGCCGGCGCGCCGGTACCGGGCAGTTCGTTCGATATCGATTGTGACACGTTGCTCCTGTCGGTCGGGTTGATCCCGGAGAACGAGCTATCCCGGCGCGCGGGCGTGCGACTCGACCGTCGTACGTCGGGCGCCGAGGTCGATGCGTCGTACATGACGAACGTGCCGGGGATCTTCTCCTGCGGGAACGTTCTCCACATCCACGACCTGGCCGACTGGGCGGCCGAGGAGGGCGAACGGGCCGGGGCCGCGGCGGCAGCGTACGCCGGCGGGACCGCGCAGCTCGAAGAGGAAGAGAGAGGCGAGCGAACGCCGGTTCATGCTGGAGACGGCGTACGGTACGTCGTGCCGCAGTCCCTCGCCGCCGCTCAAGGACGCGCGCTCCTGTCGCTTCGGGTCACCGAGCCACGCGGGAAGACGAAGATCGAGGCGACGGCGGACGGGCGCACGATCGGATCGATCGCCGTGCGGAAGGCCCACCCGGCGACGATGGTCCAGTTGCCGGTCGAGGCGAACGGCGTGGCCGGACCTGTGGAGGTGAGCTGCTCGTGAGCGAACGCGTGGTGACCTGCATTCTCTGCCCCAACGGATGCGACCTCGAGGTCCATTGGGATGGAGAGCCGGCGAAGGACCGTGTCGAGGTCTCGGGCAACCTCTGTCCGAAAGGGATTCGGTATGCGCTCGACGAGCTGACGCACCCCGAGCGCACGCTGACGACCTCGGTCCGCGTCCGGTGTGGGACGCAGCGGCTGACGAGTGTCAAGACGGCCGCGCCGGTCCCACGGGACGCGCTGGCATCGGTGCGGGCGGCACTGGTCCCGATCGTCCTCGAGGCGCCGGTCTCGACCGGCCAGGTGGTCGCCGAAAACGTCGCCGGCACCGGGATCGACGTCATCGTCACGCGGCCGGTCCCCCGGCGGACGGGACGTGCCCGATGACGTCGTCGTACCTCCTCTCCCCGACCCGAACGCTGACCGGACCCGGGGCTCGGCACGACGCGGTTCCGGCAATCGAGGAGCTCGGACGGCGCACGTTGGCCGTCGGCGGTGTCCGCGGACTCGCTGCCGCGGCGCCGATCCTCGATCGGCTCGACGACCGCTTGGACGCCGTCCGGATCGAGCCGTTTCACGGGGAGTGCACCGAGGCGGCGATCGACCACGTTGCCGCCGCCGCGAGCGGCTATGCGTCGATCCTCGGAATCGGTGGGGGCAAGGCGATCGATACGGCGAAGGCGGCCGCCGCCGTCTGCGGGCTGCCATGCGTGACGATCCCGACGTCGGCGGCGACCTGCGCCGCGTATACGCCGCTGTCGATCCTTCACACCGAGACCGGTGCGTACGTGGAGAGCCGGCGCCTACCGCGGCCGGTGGCCGCCTGTGTCATCGATCCGGAGCTGATGCTCGGCGCGCCGCCACGACTGCTGGCCGCCGGCTGCGTCGACGCGCTCGCCCGGGCATGGGACAGCTTCCTCGCCGCGCGGGTTCGTGTCCCCTCGCTCGCCGCGGAGCTCTCGGTCTCGATCTGCCGCCGTTACTGGAACCGAACGTTGCGTCCCGAAGGCGCCGGGGCGATCCGCGATCTACGGGACGGGCAAGCGACGCAGCGGCTGGCGCGCACGATCGACGCGTGCATCCTCGGCGCCGGCCTCGCCGGCGAGTCCGGGGCCCGGTTCTTCGGCCGCTCGTTCAGCCACGCCGTAGGGTATGCCCTCGCCGATCTGATCGACGCCACCGACATCCTGCATGGCGAGGCGGTCGGCCTCGGGATCCTCGTGCAGTGTGCCCTGGATCGCGACACGGAGGTCGGCATGGCCGACATGCGCGCCTACTTCGAGACACTCGGTGCGCCGATCCGTTTCGCCGATCTCGGTCTTACAGGCCTCGCCGGACCGAACGGTCGCCGGCTGGCCGAGACGACCGACCGACTGATCGACCACGAGCGGGCCGTTCCGTTCCCGGTCACGGCACAGATGCTTCACGAAGCGATGCGCGCGGTGGAGTCCTAGCCAACAGAGATGGCCCGAACGCCGAAGCGCCCGGGCCGTCGAACCGGTTCCCAATCCAAGAACCCGGTTACGATACGATCCCCTCCGGCGGCGGCCCGATCTGCCCGGACGCCATCAGCGCAGCGGTCTCCGCCTGCGCGTGCCGGATCTTCTCCTCGGCGCTCGCCCGCAGCTCCGCCTCGCTGAGCACACGTCGCGCGATGCCCTGCTCGATCGCCTTCAACCCGACGGCGACCGCTTGGTTGACAAACACGTCGGTCTCCATCATCGACGGGACGATGTACTCGTCGTGCAGGCCGCGCGCCTCCGCCGTCGCCGCGATCGCGCGTGACGCGGCGATCGCCATCTCATCGGTGATCGTCTTCGCGAAGACGTCGAGCGTCCCGCGGAAGATCCCCGGGAAGCCGATCGAGTTGTTGACCTGATTAGGGAAGTCCGACCGGCCGGTGCCGACGATCCGCGCGCCCGCCGCCTTCGCATCCCACGGCCAGATCTCGGGGATCGGATTGGCCATCACGAGCACGATCGCGTCCGCGTTCATCCCGCGGATCCAGTCGGGGTCGATCGTGTCCGGACCGGGCTTGGTGAACGAGATGACAACGTCCGCTCCGCGCATCGCCTCCGCCGGCCCGCCGACGACCCCCTCGGCGTTCGTCTGCGAAAGCATCTCGCCGCGGTATGGGAACAGCGTCTCGAGATCCATCCCCGGCCCGAGGACCGTCGGTTCGCCGTCGACGAGGTCGACGACCCGAACGTTGCCGGCGGGGATCCCCGCCTTGATCATCACCCGCACGCCGGCCGCTCCGGCGGCGCCGATCCCCAGCTGTGCGATCTTCGCCTCGGCGAGCGGCTTCCCGACGATCTTCAGCGCGTTGATCACCGCCGCCAGCACGATCGCCGCCGTCCCCTGCTGGTCGTCGTGCCAGACCGGAATCTCCAGCTCCTCGCGCAGTCGATCGAGGATGTAGAAGCACTTCGGGTTCTCGAAGTCCTCGAGGTTGATCCCGCCGAACCCGGGCGCGATCCACTTGACGGCCTGAACGATCTCGTCCGGATCCTCGGTGTCCAGCATGATCGGAAACGCCCCGACCCCGCCGAGGTACTTGAACAGGAGCGCCTTGCCCTCCATCACCGGCAGGCCGGCCTCGGGACCGATCTTCCCCAGGCCGAGCACGCGCGACCCGTCCGACACGACGGCCACGGCATTCGCCTTGTTGGTGTAGTCGAACACCTTCATCGGGTCGTCGTGAATCTCCCGGCACGGGGCGGCGACCCCCGGGGTGTACCAGATCCCGAAATCCTCGAGTTCGCGGACCGAGCACTTGAGTGCCGTCTCGATCTTCCCGTGGTAGTGCGCGTGCCACGCCGGGGCCTTCTTCGCCGGGATCTTCGCCCGCTCCTTCATCGCCTCGATATCGAACCCTTCGTTCGACAACCTACTCCTCCTCCTCGATCCGAGCATGAATCGCCTCGAGGTTCTTCTCGACCACGAGGCTCAGCTCGTCATACAAGCTCTTTCCGTGGGCATCCATGGCTACCGTCAACGGTCCGAAACGCTCGACATCGAACACCCAGACTGCCTCCGGAATCCCCAACTCCTCCAGCCAGTAGACGGCCGGGACGGCGCGCACCGCACGGGCAGCGAGTGCTCCCGCGCCCCCGGTGAAATGGGTGTACACCGCACCGACCCGTTCTAGCGCCTCCAGCGTCCGCGTCCCCATGCCGCCCTTCCCGACGATCAACCGTGTCTGGAACCGATCGAGGAAATCGGCTTCGAACATCTCCATTCGCGCGCTGGTGGTCGGACCGGCGGAGACGACGTGCCAGACATCGCCTTCCTTGGCGACGACCGGCCCGCAGTGGAAGAGGGCCATCTCGCGCGGCCGAAGCGGCATCTCCTCTCCCCGGGCCGCCGCTTCGAGCATCACGTGATGGGCGTCGTCGCGTGCGGTGAACAGCTGTCCGGTCACGTAGACGGTGTCCCCGACGTTCAGCGACCGCGCGTCGGATTCGGCGATCGGCGTTTGAAGCTCCCGTTCCATCACGTCACCTCCAACCGTCCGGCGTCGTCGATCGATACGGTCTTGCGGCGGTCGGCCCAACACTGGTAGACCAGGCCGACCGGCAGCGACGCCGGATGCCGATGCGCCACCTCGACGTGAACGTCGAGCGCCGTCGTGCGCCCTCCAAGTCCCATCGGCCCGACGCCGCTCTCGTTGATCCGGGCAAGAAGCTCGGTCTCGAGCGCCGCCACGGTGGCCTCCTCGTGCCGATTTCCCACCGGCCGCAACAGCGAAAGCTTGGCCAGTTTCATCGCCAAATCGGCCCCTCCTCCGATGCCGACGCCGATGACCCCCGGCGGGCATGGCTTGCCACCGCACGCCACGACATGATCAACGACGAACCGTTTGATCCCCTTCAGCCCGGCGCCCGGCGCAAGCATCCGCAACGCGCAACAGTTCTCGCTCCCGCCGCCCTTCGGCAGCAGATCGATCGTGCAGGCGCCGCCCGGCTCGATCTCCCACAGGATGTATGGGACGAAGCGGCCGGTGTTGTCCCCGGGATTCCCTCCCCCCAGCGGGTCGACCGTGTTCGGGCGGAGCGGAACGGATCGGGTCGCCTCCCGCACCGCCGCATGAATCAGATCTCGAAGCCTTCCCAGAAGCGGGAAGTCGGCGCCGACACGGACCACGAACGTCTGGATACCCGTGTCCTGGCACATCGGAACCGATCCGGCTCGCGCTGCCTCAACGTTCTCCAGGATCGCCTCCAGCTGGATCCGGCCCACGTCGTCTTCCCGCTCGCGCGCCTGTTCCAGCGCTCGAACGACATCCTGCGGCAGCTCCGTCGCCGCCGCGCGGATCGCCTCGACAAGCCCCGTCTTCAGAGCCCGTTCATCCATCCCATCCACCATCCTCCATCGCGCTAGAAGGGGAGGTCATGCCCCTCCAGGCCAAGATCTTCTCGCACGCTGCGAAGGTCCGCAGCCAGATTCGGATTCACCGGCACGCCCTCTTCTCGGATGCGCCGTTCGTTCTCCCACTCCTTCTCTCCCGCGGTATAGATCCGCTCCGCCCCGTCGGCGCGTCGCGCCCCACGCAGGCTGCGCAGAATCTCGCCCGTCGTCCGTCGGAATTCGTCGATCGGCCCGAACGCCTCGATATCGATCGCAAGAAAGAAGTGGCCGAGGTTCTGCTTCCGAAGCGTGCCATCCGGACGGGCCGACGCCAGATCCAGAAGGAACGCGCCGCCCTGAAGCGAAGCGCACAGGATCTCGACGATCGTCGCCAAGCCGTAGCCCTTGTGCCCTCCGCTCTTCTCTCCCGGCCCACCGAGCGGAAAGAGCCCGTACAACCCCGCGTTCAACCCTCCGAGAATCGCCTCCGTATCCGTCGCAGGCTTCCCATCCCGGCCGCCGACCCAGCCCGCGGGCGTCGCCTTCTCCGCCCGTGACAGTACCTCGAGCTTTCCCCGTGGGACGACCGAGGTCGCCGCATCGAACAGAAACGGACACGCTTCGTCGCTCGGCGCTCCGAACGCGATCGGATTGGTACCGAACATCGGCTCCCCTCCGAACGTGGGCAGCACCGACGGCCTCGCGTTCGTCGTCGTGATCCCGATCAACCCTTCCCGGACCGCCATCAGCGGATAGTAGCCGGCGATGCCGAAGTGCGCCGACTGCCGAACCGCGACCGCCCCCAGCCCGACCGCGCGGGCCTTCTCGATCGCCATCCGCATCGCCCGATGCCCGATGACCTGCCCCATGCCGGAGTGTCCGTCGATGACGGCCGTGGCCGGCGTCTCTCGGACGACTTCAAGCTCGGTCACCGGCGACAGTTGACCCTTGCGGATCCGGTCGGCGTACACCTTCAGCCGGCCGATCCCGTGTGATTCGATTCCTCGCAAGTCCGAGGCCAACAGGACGTCGGTGCAAATCCGAGCGTCCTCCGCCGGGACGCCGAGTGCGACGAACGCGTCTTCGACGAATCGGCGAAGCGATTCGACCGGAACGCGTACGATCTGATTCGTCATCATTCCACCTCAGTCAAAGGATACGAGAACCTTGATCGCATCTTGCGCCTTCGAGGCTTCGATCGCCTCGACCACGTTCTCGGACGGGAAGGTGTGCGTGATCAACGGGCGCGCATCGAGCACCTTCTTCGCCACCAGCTCGTGAATCCGCTCGTAGGCGAACAACGATGCGTCGGACGTCAGCAAGTCGACCTCCCGTCGCACCAGATGGACGAAGTCGAACGGGACCGGGCCCGACGGGATCCCGACCATCATGATCTTGCCCGCCGAACGGACCAGCCGAACCGATTCGGCGATCGTGTCCGGGCGGCCGACGGCCTCGATCACGAGGTCGGCGCCGCTGCCGTTCGTCTCCTCCATCACGACCGCCTCCAGATCCTCCTCCGGCGGCCGGACGACGCGATGGGCGCCGAGTTGCACGGCAAGATCGAGCCGCCGCTGCCGATGGCCCGACACGATGATCTTCTGGCATCCGAACGCGACCACACTCTCCAGAAGGAACAGCCCGATCGGCCCGGATCCCATGACGACGACCGTGTCCGACGGGGTCGGAGCCGCCCGGCACACGGCGTGGTACCCCACCGCCGCGGGCTCGACCAGCGCTCCCTCCTCGGGCGTCAGCCCGGGCGGCGCGGCGAACACCGAATACCCGGGCAGCTTGAAGTACTCGGCGAAGACGCCGTCGGCTTCGATGCCCAGATGCTTGCGGTGCTCGCAGACGTTGTATCGCCCCGAACGGCAGGCGAGACACGCTTCGCAGACCACGATCGGGGAACCGACCACCGCCTGGCCGGGGCGGACGTGGGTCACGCGGCGACCAACCGCCTCGACCACGCCGGATGCTTCGTGCCCCATGACGATCCCGCGTTTCGCGGGAAACCCGCCGTCGAGCATATGTGCGTCCGTCCCGCAGACCGCGGCAAACTGCGTTCGAATGAGGACTTCATCCTCCGCGATCTGCGGCTTCGGATGATCCGTCCACCGAACGTCCCCTGGGCCTTCGAACACCAACGCCTTCATCACTCGTGCTCCTCTCTCGTCGCGCTCCCTACGGGGGGTAGGCGATCGTGTACAGGTGCCGACCGCCATCCTTCGGACCGCGGACGACCGCATCGATCTCTTCCTTCGATCTCTGGCTCACCTTCTCGGCCGGCGGCAACACGCCCGGCGGGAAGGCTTCGAGGATGTCATCATGGAGCTCGACCAGGTAGTCCAACACCGTCTCGACACCGCCGTACGCCTTCTCCGGCGACGCCAACGTCGGCGAGCCCACGACGCCCTCGGGATAGACGCACACCTCGAGCCCGCCGAGGCCCACCTGCGCGTGTCCCGGGATCGGCCGCTGGTAGATGTCGCCTCCGCCGTCGATATGTCGCGTTCCCTTGCCGTCCTTCAGGAAGCCAGCCGGGTGCGTATCGACGGCGTCCTCCAGATGGATCAGTTCCGGGAACAGCGCCATCGAGTACGACGTCTCCGCCTCGTCGGCATGTTTGAACGGCGTCTCGAACGGGCCGCCGTGCGCGGCATCCTTCAGCCGATCGGGGATGACCGTCGGCCAGTTCACGAACGCGAGGACCGCCGGGACCTGGTACGTCTTCATGAACTGGTGCAACGCGTTCGGTATGACGTACTCCTGCCCGTGTCCGTTCAACAGAATCTGCTTGCGGAATCCGGCGTTCCAGAAGCCGGCAATCACCGAGCGAAGGACCGCGGTGAACGGTTCCTCCGGCACGACGACGGTCCCCGGCATCCCCAGATGCGCCCACGGATGGGATCCGTACCAGATCGGCTGCGCGACCGTGCATCCGGTTCGCTCCGCGACCCGTTCGGCCATCCGCGTCACAAGGAACGTATCCTCGCCGTACGGCGCGCCGTCCCCGTGCGCCTCCGTGCTCCCGACCGGAATCAGGATCACGTCATCCTTCGAGAGCCGTTCACGGACCTGCCGCCCGGTCATGTTCTGGAAGTACACCCCGGACGGAAGGTCCATGTGCCCGCCGTTCGGCGGGAGCGTCCACTCCGACATCAGTTCTCCTCCTCTGTCATTCGTAGTAGTACCTTCATCCCCTCACGGCGCGCGACCGACTCGAACGCCTCCCCGGCCCGTTCGACCGGGAACCGCCCCGTGACCAGGCTCAGCGCATCGATCTCGCCGAACGCCAACCGATCGGAGGCGCGGGCGAAGTCGGTGAGGTCGTAGATGAACGATCCGACGACCTCCAGCTCGTGCCAAACGATCCACCGGGTCCCGACGGACGCTTCGTCCATCGGAATTCCGGTGAGCACGACCCGTCCCCCCGGCCGTGCGCGTTCGATCGCCGGCGGAACCGTTCGCGATACGCCCGCCGTCTCGATGACGACGTCGAACGCCGCGTCGTCGGGCGCGCCGTCCCCGGCCTCTTCGACATGCGACGCGCCGAGGGTCTTCGCCCACTCTCGCCGCTTCGGGATCGGATCGGCGACGGTGACCTCGGCGCCGGCCAGCGATGCGGACTGCAATGCCAGCAGGCCGATCGTCCCGGCACCGAGGATCAAGACCCGGCGCCCGCCGAGCATCCCCGCTCGCCGGACCGCCCGTTCCGCCACCGCGGTCGGCTCGATCAGCGTCGCCGTCTCCAACGACATCCCGTCCGGGACGCGCCAGACGTACCGTTCCGGCGCGACGATAAACTCCGCCAAGCAGCCGTCGACCGTCACACCAAGACCGCGGCTGTTCGAGCAGATGTTGTCGCGTCCCGCGCCGCAGAGCGCACAGCGGCCGCAGCCGAAGTTCGGTCGGACCGTGACCGCGGTCCCGGTCTCCCAGTCCCCGCAGCCCGGACCGACCGCATCGATCCGGCCGGCGCATTCGTGCCCCAGGATGAACGGGCTCCCCGCGGAACGACGTCCCGCGTAGAACTCCATGTCCGTGCCGCAGATGCCGACGTGCGACACCGCGATCCGGACCTCCCCCGAACCGGGTTCGGGGGCGGGCCGTTCCGCAAGCTGCAGACGTCCCGGAGCCACGAGTTCGACGACCTTCATCCGATTCCTCTTCTCCTAGACCGGCACCGCCGCGTCGTCGGGGCCCGCGGGGCTCTGCTTCGCCTCCGGCAGGTACTTGCCGACCATCTCGACGATGATGCTCGCCTGCTCGGCCATCGCGCGTCCCTCCGCAGCCGTCGTCCGAATCCCATGACCGGCCACGGCGCTGTTCCCCGTCTTCAGGTAGACCGGCGACGCAACCCGAACGATCTCCGGCGCCTCGTAGCTGCGGATGAAGCCGCCCGATGCCGGCGGGTTGTCGGTGTGGAGATCGAGCGGAACGTCGACTGCACGGCGGAGTGCGCCGAGCATCGGCAGCTGCAGATCCCGAACCGGGTTGATCGTGTTGGCGCCCATGCGCTCGAGCACCTTGAACGATGCCGGGTTCGCGTGGCCGCAGTGGGCCGAGACCTTGAAGTGGAGGTCGGACGGAAGCTCCCCGGCTTTCCGCATCTCCGCGAGAACCCACAGGAGCCCCTCGTCGTAGACGAGGATCCCGCGGCATCCGACCGAGACCGCGCGCTTCACGTCTTCGATCGCCCGGACGACCTGCTCCATGCCTCGGAGCCGGTACGCGATCCGCACGCCCTGCGACGTATGCACGGTCGCACCGGTGTCGTACGGCGCCCGCGGTCCGACGGCGAGGTTCAGCGCAATGCCTCGTTCCTTCGCCAGCGCGCAGTAGTCGCGCAGCTCGCCGAGCGTGTGCCGGAAGATCCCGTACGTCTCGTCGACGCGGTTGATCGTGATTCCCAGCTCGTCGGCCCGCTCGACCAACGACTTCAAGGCATCGAACGAGTTGACCGTCGGCACCTCGATTCGATAGTGGGCGCCGTCCGGGAAGGTCTTCCCCGACGTGGTCAACTCGTACAGGTCCCCCTTGGGAAGCCCCAGCCTCTCCAGACTCTTCCGTGTCTCATCGAACATCTCGTGACTCCTCCTTGCGTACTACGTCTCTGGTTGCAGTCGGTGATTCGGCAACGGCGGGCAGTAGACCCACACAAGCTTCATCGGTTCATCGCCGGTGTTGACAATCGAGTGCTTGACGCCCGGCGGCATGAAGATCGCCATGCCGGGACGGAGATCCTGCTCTCCCTCCTCGGTGATGAGGCGCCCCTGACCGCTGATCAGGTACATCCCCTCCTCCGAGGATTCGTGGGCGTGCTCCGGGATCTGGCTTCCGACGTCGGTGACGTTCTGCCCCATCGAGAACCCCTGGGACCCGACGGAGATCTCCGAAAGCAACAGCTTCGACGTCCGGCTCGGCATCTTCTTGACGCCTTCGACCGACGCCGCATCGACAACGTATTTCATGCGTTCTCCTTTCCGGACGCTCGCCGACTCGGCGTCGCGCCTCAGAACTGCCTCGTGTTCGTTTCGACCGTCCAGATCCGCTGCATCTCCTCCGGGTCGATATCGAAGACCGTCCCGTGCGGCGGCAGCGGCTCGTCTCTCATGAATTCCGGGACATCGCAGGACAGATCGGAACAGCCGGCTGCGATGTTGAACGCCCGCTCGACGCCCAGCGTCGCCGCCGCGCCCCGCGCGATGTCGGCAAAGGAAAGCTCGGACCCGAGCCGACCGTTCGTCAGCTCCGCAAGCAGCTCCGGCTCCGCGATCAGCGGACCGCGGGCGAACAGGCACAACCCGCTCGTGTCCAACAGGACCGAGCGCAGCTGGAGCATTCGCCCGTTCTCCAGCTGCCCGTCGGCGCCTAGCGGATCCACCGTCCCCCGCGAGCCAAACGCGTTGCCGGCGGTGTGATCGGCCCCCATCGGCGACGTCACATACGTCAGTCCGTTGCCCTTGAGCGCGCGCGGGTCGTACCCGGGGATTCCCTGGCCGTTCACGGCGGGAACCCGCCGCGCGCCGAGGGCGTGCCCCGTGAACACGACCCCCTGTCCAAGGATGCGGCCTAGCGGCGTCGCCTCGGCGACCTCGTCGAGCAGCGCCGCGGCGCCCTCGACGTCGCCGAACGCCGCCAACCCCGCCTCCATCGCGACGCCCAGCACGCCGCCCATCTCGATCGCATCAAGGCCAAGATCGTTGCAGCGCGCGTTCAAGACGGCGATCCCGTCCAGCGTGCCGATCCCGCAGTTCGACCCGAGCAGCGCGATGTTCTCGTACTGCAACGACGCCACGGCACGATTCCCCTGCGCATCCGGAAAGACGTTCGAACAGCGGATGACGCAGCCGCTCATGCAGGCCGTCCCCGATCGCCCGACGCCGCCACGCGCGGCGATCGTCTCGGCCAATGTGGCGCCGGTGATCGCATCGATCTCCTCGAATGAACCGGCGGAGAAGTTCCGCGTCGGGAGCAACCCGAGCTCGTTCGCCGTCGCGACGATCCCCGCCGTCCCGTACTTGCGCCGGCCGTCGAGCTTCGGGTCGGCGAGCAACGCTTCGGCGAACCGCTTCGTCGCGTCACGCAGCCTCTCCGGATCCTGTCCGCGGACGATCTCGCCGTCGCGATCGTCGATCACGATCGCCTTGATCCCCTTCGAGCCCATCACCGCACCGAGACCGCCGCGCGCGGCGTAACGAACCTGCATCCCCTCCGCGTCCGTCGTTGCCACGCCGGCCGCCGTCATCTTCCGCTCTCCCGCCGGCCCGATCGCGACGAGGCCGTGCGACGGACCGAACCGCTCCCGAAGCCGCCGGAACGTCTCGCGTACCCCGATCCCGGTGAGGTCCGGGTCGTCGATCCACTCCGCGCGCTCCCGCGACAGGAGCAGCACGCGCGTCGTCGTCTCGTCCGGCGCATCCTCGACAATCAGGGCGCGAACCCCGATCCGAGCCAGCTTCTGCCCGGCCTCGCCGCCGACGTTCGCCTCCTTGATGCCGCCGGTCAGTGGGCTCTTCGCCCCGACGGAGAGCCGGCCGGATGCTGCCGTAGCCGTCCCGCCAAGCCATCCGGGGGCGAGAATCAACAGGTTCCTCCGGCCGAGCGGGTCGCAGATCGGAGAGACCTCCCGACTGATGACGCGTGCGATCAACCCGCGGCCTCCCCACCGGGCCAAGTCCTCCGGCACCGGCGCGGCGTCGATCGCCCCGGTGCGCGCGTTCACTCGTACCACTCGCTCCATCGCGCCTCCTCCGTGTTCGTTCATCCGACAACCGCCCGCCATCCTTCGTGCACGGCCTCGCAGATCGTCCGCACCGCCAGCGCATCCCCGACCCTCGAGACGGGGAACGACGCCCCGGACAGCGCCTCGGCCACGGCGTCGTTCGGCTCTCCACCGATGGCGCAGATCACGGCGTCCGCGTCCAGCGCCGCATCGCCCTCGATCAGGACCTGCGTCGGCGTGATCTCCTTCACCGCCGCCCCCGTTCGGACCTCGATCCCGCTCGTCCGAATCCGTTCCACCAGATCCGACCGCGTGATCGGCTCGCAGTCGCCAGCGATCTCGTCGAGCGCCTCGACGATCGTGACCTCGCAGCCGTGCTCGGCGCAGTGAAGCGCCGTCTCGCAACCGACCATCCCGCCGCCGACCACCGCGACGCGTCCTTCGATTCCCGCCGCTCCGGCCAGGACCGTGTCGATCGAGCGCACGTGCGGCAGGTCGCCTCCCGGGACCGACAGGCATCTCGGCGACGACCCGGTCGCGACGATCACCCGATCCGGATCGAGCGAGCGCACGTCCTCGGCCGTTGCACGGGTCGCCAGCCTGACGTCCACCGAGGCCGGCAGCGCCGCCACCAGGTCCTCGATCAGCCAGCCGATCTTCTCCTTGTGCGGTGGCACCGCGGCCAGCCGCAGCCGCCCGCCAAGCTCCGACCCCGCTTCGAACAGAACGGCCCGATGTCCGCGCTGTCCGGCGGCGATCGCTGCGCTGACGCCGGCCGGCCCTCCGCCGACGATGACGATCGACTCCGGCCCATCGAAGGTTCGCTCCGGCTCGGTCTCGCGGCCGGCCCGCGGGTTCACCGAACAGCGAATCGGCAGGTCGTCGAACACCCGGTTGCGCACGCAGCGATTGCAGGAGATGCATCGTCGGATCGTCCGCGGCTCCCCGCGCGCCGTCTTCTCCGGCCATTGCGGGTCGGCGATCAAGCCACGACCGATCGCGACGAAGTCGGCCTTCCCGTCGGCCAACACACGCTCGGCCGTCTCCGGCTTGCGAAGGACCCCGACGCCAATCACCGGCACGTCGACCGCGCGCTTCACGGCGGCCGCGAGGTCGATCCGCCACGCCTCCGGATAGGCCATCGGTTCGAGCTGTCGCTCCGGGTTCGCCGACGTCGCGGCGGTCACGTGGATCGCGTCGATGCCGTCGTCGACCAGGGCCGGCGCCCACGTCACGGTCTCGTCGATCGTTCGACCGCCGGGCAGGTACTCGTCGCCGCTGATCCGTATCAACAGCGGGAAGTCCGGCCCGACCGCGTTCCGAACAGCCCTGACGACCTCCAGCGCGAGCCGCCACCGTCCCTCCGCCGAGCCGCCGTACCGGTCGCACCGGCAGTTCGTCAACGGCGACAGAAACTGCGCGATCAGGTAGCCATGCCCGCCGTGGATCTCGACCGCGTCGAAGCCCGCCCGTTGCGCACGCGCCGCCGCGTTCGCGTATCCGGCGATGATCCACTCGATCTCGGCCAGGCTCAGCGCTTGGAGTTCGGCCGGTCGATCGCCCCAGGTGATGCCGGACGGGGAGACCGGGGGAACCCCGTCTGCGCCCGTCCGCGCGTTCGCGCCGGCGTGGTTGATCTGCAGCGCGGCGGCGGCACCGGCCGCATGGATCGCGTCGGCCAACCGGTGCAGCGCCGGGACGTACCGGTCATGATCCACCCGGAGCTGAACGGCACCGTTCCCGCCGAGGTGGTGCTCGATCGTCGCATTCTCCACGATGATCAGTCCCACCCCGCCGCGCGCCCGTTCCGCGTAGTAGGCGATCAGACGGTCGGTCGGCTCGCCGGTCACAGACGCGAGGTTCGTCGCCATCGCCGGCATCACGATGCGATTCGCAAGCGTCAGGCTCCCGATCGAGCCCGGCTGTGCGAGGTGCGGGAAGGACATCGAGGACGCGCCCGGCTATCCGCCGAGATAGAGGCGCTTCACCTCCTCGTTGTTGCGGATTTCCTCGGCAGGCCCTTCGTGCTTGTTCTTCCCGGTCTCGAAGACGTAGGCGTAGTCGGACATCCGCAGGCTGCGATCGGCGTTCTGCTCGACGATCAGCATCGTGCTGCCCGCGGCCCGGATCTCCTCGACCTTGTCGAAGACCTGGTTCGCCATCAGCGGCGACAGCCCGAGCGACGGCTCGTCGAGGAACATCAGCCGCGGGTTGAGAAGCATCGCACGCCCCATCTCCAGCGTCTGCATCTCGCCGCCGGAGAGGGAGCCGCCCTTCTGCTTCGCCCGCTCCCGCAGCAACGGGAACAGCTCGTAGACTCGATCGAGGTCCTTCTGAATGCCGCGCCGGTCGCGGCGGACGTAGGCTCCGAGCTCGAGGTTCTCCTGCACCGTCATCAGCGGAAAGACGTGCCGTCCCTGCGGCACGAAGGTGATGCCGCGCCGCAACAGGTCGGCCGGCGCCGCCCCGGTGACGTCCTCGCCGTCGAACGAGATCTGCCCTTCCCGCAGCGCGAGGAGGCCGAACAGCGTTCGGAACGTCGTCGACTTTCCGCACCCGTTCGGGCCGATAATCGACACGACCTGGTCCTTCTCGACCTTCAGCGAGATCCCTCGAAGAATGTCGAGCTCCTTCGTGTACCCCGCCACGATGTTCTTCGCTTCGAGCAGTGCCACGTCACCCTCCAAAATAGGCCTCGAGGACCTGTTGGTTGTCCTGGATCTCCTCGGGCAGGCCCTCGGCGATCTTCTTCCCGTGGTCGAGAACGACGATGCGATGGCACAGGTTCATGACGACCCGCATGTTGTGTTCGATGACGAGGAAGCTGCAGCCGCGCTCGTTCAGCTCGAGCAGCCGCTCCCCGATCTCCCGCCCGAGCGTCGCGTTGACCCCGGCCATCGGCTCGTCGAGCATGATCAGCTTCGGATCGGACATCAGGACCATGCCCAGATCCAGAAGCTTCTGCTGGCCGTAGGAGAGGTTCTTCGCGAACTCATCCTTGAGGTGGATGATGTTCAGGAACTCGAGCAGCTCGATCGCCTTCTCGACATCGCGCGATTCGTCGATCTGGAACAGCCGGGTAAGCAGCGTCCCCTCGCTCTCCTGAATCGCCATCACCATGTTATCGAGCACGGTCATGCCCGGGAACAGCTGGACGAGCTGGAACGTTCGGCCGATCCCGTGCTTGTACACCGAGTGCGGCTTCATCCGGGTGATCCGCTTCCCCATGAAGTAGATGTCCCCCGCGGTCGGCCGCTGGATCCCGGTGATACAGTCGAACATCGTCGTCTTGCCGGAGCCGTTCGGCCCGATCAAGCCGAGGATCTCGCCCTCATGGACCTCGAAGTCGACTCCGGCCACCGCCTCCAGCTGATAGAACTTCTTTCGAAGTCCCTTGATCTCGAGAATGTTGGTCATTGCATCGCCCTCATTTCGTCAGCCGCGGCGGCGTCCGCTTCAGCACGCGCCGGAAGAACACGTCGGACAAGCCCGACAGCCCGCTCGGCCAGAAGATCAGGAGCAACAGCGTGATCGCCGCGAAGATCACGAAGAACAGCTGCTGCGTGCCACGCAGGAACTCCGGCAGCAGCATGACGACGATCGCTCCGATGAACGCCCCCTCGAACCGTCCCGAACCGCCGATGATCAACATCAACAGGAACCAGAACGACTCCTCGACCGGGAAGGAGGTCGGATCGACGAAGCGCATCAGCGGCGCCAGCAGCCCGCCGGCGATCCCGGCGTACGCCGCGCCGATCGCGAACGCGAGGAGCTTGTACGCCAGCAGGCTGACACCGACCATCTCGGCCCGCATGTCGTTCTCGCGGATCGCCTTGAAGGCCCGTCCCCACCGAGAGTTGAGGAGCCACAGCCCCGCGATCGTCAGCAGGATAAGGAACCCGGCCACCAGGAAGTAGAACCCGATATCCGAGGACAGATCGAGTCCGAAGAAGTGGGGGCGCGGGATGCCGGGAAGCCCGGAGAAGCCTCCGGTGATCTCGTGCTCGTTCGACAGGAGCAGGTAGACCACCGTGCCGAAGCCGAGCGTGACCAGCGCCAGGTAGTGGTGTTTCACGCGCAACGACGGGAGCCCGAGGAGGAGCCCCGCGGCGAACGCGATCAGCGCCCCCAGTGGAAGCGCCAACCAGAACGAGAACCCGTTCAACGTCATCAGCGCGACGGTATACGCGCCCAATCCCATGAACGCCGCGTGCCCGAGGGAGATCTGCCCCGTGTATCCCACGGTCAGATTCAGCCCCATGATCGTGATGATGTAGATGCAGATCAGCGTCGCGACGTACATGTGGTACCGGTTGCCGCCGAAGATCAACGGGACGCAGAGAATGACGGCGAGGAAGATCGCCCAGCGGACGACGCGTCCGACGGTCAGCTTCTTCTCTTTCTTGGCCATCGCTATCGCTCCTCCGTCCCGAGAAGACCCTCTTTGCGGATCAGGATCACGCCGATCAGGACAACGAGCACGATGACCTCTCGATACTCGTTGGAGATGTAGGCCGACGTGAACGTCTCGATGATCCCGACGAGGAATCCGCCGAGCAGGGCTCCGCGGACCTGGTTGAACCCGCCGATCATCGCCGAGTAGAACGCCTTCAGTCCCAGATGAAGACCCATGTCGAACCGGACCATGTACACCGGCGCGATCAGCATCGCCGCGAACGCCACGATGACGGCGTTCATGACGAACACCATCGTCGTCACGCGAGTGATGTTGATCCCGAGCACCTTGGCGGCCTCACGATTCTGCGCCACCGCCTGCATCGCCTTACCCGGCTTCGTCCGCTGGATGAACAGGTTGATCGCCAGGATCACCGCCGTCGCGACGATGATTGTCCAGACGTGTTGTCTGGACAGCGCGATCGATCCAATCCGATACGGCATCATCCCGAAGATCTGCGGGAAGGCCTTGCACTGCGTCGACCAGAATGCGGCGACGGAGTTGTTCGCCAGGAAGGAGAGGGCGATCGTCGCGACGATGATCGTCGTATGCGATCGATTGATCAGCGGTTGGATGACCGCTTTCTTCACGACGAAGCCCAACATGAACGCCGAAATGACCACCGTCGTCAGCAGCGCCCAGACGAACGGCACGCCAAGGCAGACGAAGATGAACATCAGGACGGCGGAGACCGTCAGGAAGTCCCCCTGCGCGAAGTTGACCGTCCGCGACGCCTGCCACAACAGCGTGAATCCGATCGCAACCAGCGCGTAGATCGCCCCGATCGCGATGCCCGACACGACTAGCTGGATGAACATGACCACCTCTGTTCCGACACCAACTCCAGGATCTCCCGGGTCTCCGCCACCGTGAGCTGTCCCGGGACGCGACCCGCCTCCACCGCGCAGTACGTGAACGATGCACCGAGCGCGCATGCGAGCGGCCGAGACGGCGCTCCGTACGGGCCCAGCGCGATCGCGGCGAACGGCACGTCGAGAAGCACCCGGGCGTCCAGCACGGTCCGCAGCACGGTGAGGAGGTCCTCGTGCGAGGCGGCCTTCACCGCGAGCTTGACCAGGTCCGGGGAGAGTGCCGCGACCTCTCGAAGCCCCCGAACCAGTTCCTCCATCGGCGGGGTTTCCTGCATGTTCTCGTATCCCACCAACACCGGCGTCCCGAGCTCACGCGCCGCCGCGATCAGTCGATCGCGAAGCGCCGGTTCGGTGAAGAACTCGATATCGACCGCCGTCGCCCCGGCGGACGCCGCCGCCACGAGCCGATCGATCCGCTCCGACTCGCTGCCCGCGAACGAACCGCCAAACCGGGGCGTGCGACACGCAACGATGTGCGGCGTACGAACCGCTTCGATCAGCCGCGCAACATCGTCGGCGCTCGACAGGGAGTCGATCCGCAGCTCGACGCAGTCGGCGCCGGCCTTCCGGGCCCGCTCGGCTCCGTCGATCATCCCGTCGACCGTGTCCGCACGCGCCGTCGCGATCAAGACCGCGCCGCCGCCGACTTCGAGGTCTCCCAGTCGCACGGTTCTCATCCGTCGGCGTCCTCCGCGAGCGATTGCTCGTACTTCTCGTTTCGGACGATCGAGACCTCGATCCCCGAGCCTTCGATGATCTTGACCGTGTGGCGCAACCGCGGCGGGATGAACACCGTCGCCGGGCTCTCGACCCGATGCACTTCGTCTCCGAGCGTCACCTCGAACGTGATCCCCGGCAGCGGGAAGACGTACGCCTGCGAGACTTCATGCGCGTGCATCTCGACGTAGTCCGGCCCCGGAGGGCTCTTCACATCGATGTGATGGATGAAGATGTTCAGGTCCGCGTCGCCGACCATGTCCGTGTTCAGAAACGCCATCAGCGGACCGATCCCGTCCATGACCTCGCGGTCGTGATGGATCAACGGACGTTCGGCCCAATCGAACGGCTTGACGATGTACTTGTCGTAATCTCCCACCGTAGCTCCTCCTCCGGGTGCCCTACCCGTAGTAGCCCTTTCGCAGAATGCAGACCTCGATGCCCTTGCCCGACAGAATCTTCAGGTTGTGCCGGAGTCCCGCTGGGATGAACACCGTCGCCGGACTCTCCGCCACATGCGTCTCCTCTCCGAGGATGACCTCGAAGCGGAGTCCCTCCTCGGGGAACACGTACGCCTGCGAGCAGTCGTGGGTGTGAACGTCCACGTAGTCCGGTGCCTCGTCTCCCTTCACCTCGATGTGATGCACGAAGATGTTGATGTCCGCCCCGTCGACCATCTCCCGATTGAGAAAGGCGATCAGCGGTCCCAGCTCGGCCAATCCGTTCGCGCTGTGGAACACGAGGTCACGATCCTCCCAGTCGAACGGCTTCGCGATCAGTCCGTCGTACTTGCCCATCTACAGTTCCTTTCCGTGGCTTGTCGCCCTCGCGAGGAAGGCGTGATCGATCAACACCAGCGCCGCCATCGCCTCGACGATCGGGATCATCCGAGGAACGATCGTCGGGTCCGACGCCGTCCGGCACCGGAATGTCGTCTTCTGCTTCGTCAGCAGATCGACGGTTCGCTGCTCCGTTGCGATCGTCGGCGTCGGCTTGACCGCGATCCGCGCGACGATGTCTTCACCGGTCGAGATCCCACCGAGGATCCCGCCGGCATGGTTCGTCTCGAACCGCACCGCACCGTCCTCGACGACCGGAAGATCGTTGTTCTCGCTGCCGGCCATGTCGGCGACGGCGAAACCCGCTCCGATCTCGACGCCCTTGACGCTGCCGATGCTCATCAGCGCCCGCGCCAGGTTCGCGTCGAGCTTGTCGAACACCGGCTCGCCCCATCCGACCGGGACGCCCCGCGCGATAACCTCGACGACCCCACCGATGCTGTCGCCGGCCGCCTTGGCTTCGAGCGCCCGCGCGAGCATCCGCTTCGCCGTGCCCGGATCGGGACAACGAACCGGCGGATCGTCGGCGTGGGCCCGGATCGCGTCGACCGGCAGCTCCGGACAGCGGATCCCGCCGAGCGCGCGTGTGAACGCGAAGATCTCGACGTCCCACGCGTTCAGCAACCGTTTCGCGATCGCTCCCGCGGCGACGCGCATCGCCGTCTCGCGACCGTTCGCGCGTCCGTCCGCGACCCAGTCCCGGTGCACGCCAAACTTCTCGTAATAGGTGTAGGTCGCGTGCCCCGGCTTGATGACATCCTTCTCGCCCGCATACGCGGCGATCCGTTCCGGCGTCGCCCATTCGTTGTCGATGACGAGCGCGATCGGCGCGCCGGTCGTGACGCCATCGAGCGTCCCCGAAAGGATCCGTACCCGATCCGATTCGATGCGTGGCGTTGCGATCTCGCTCTGTCCCGGCTTCCTCCGGTCCAGATCCCGCTGCAGGTCCGCCTCGACGAGCGGCGTCCCGGCCGGGACTCCCTCGACGATGCCGACCAGTGCAGTGCCGAACGCTTCTCCGGCCGTGGTCACCCGAAATGTCCGCCCGAACGTGTTCCCGAGCATGCCGGCCTCCCTATCCCTCCGCCTCGAGTCGCGCACCGAGCTCGCGCATCGACGACATGAACGTCGGATAGGTGATCCGAACCGACTCGGCGCTCCGGATTCTCGTGGCGGGGCCCTTCGCGATCAGTCCCGCGACGGCGAGCGCCATGACGACCCGGTGATCGTCGTGTCCGTCGACCTCGGCGCCGTGCAGCTCGCTGTTGCGGATGACCAGACCGTCCGGGAGCTCCTCGATCTCCGCGCCCATCGCGCCGAGTTCCTTGCGCATGACCTCGATGCGATCGGTTTCCTTGATCCGGGCCATCGCGACGTTGTCGAGAACCGTCTCCCCCTCCGCCGCGCAGGCGACGACGGCGAGGATCGGGAGCGCATCCGGCGCATCCGACAGGTCGATGTGGCGTCCCTGCAGCCTCTCCGTCGGCCGGATCGTGACGTCCTTCAAGCCGATCTCGATGTTCGCCCCCATCGCAGACAGGATCTCGAAGACCACCTTGTCGCCCTGCTTGTCGTCGAAGTCGAGGCCGTGCAACGTCACCGCGTCGGTGGCCGCGAGGACCGCCGCGCACCCGGGGAACGCCGCCGACGAGAAGTCCGCCGCGATCGCCCGACGAACCGGACGGTACGTCTGCCCGCCGGGGATCTCGAAGCGCGTCAACGCCTCGTTCGCCTCGACTTCGATCCCGGCCGCTTCGAGCCAGTCGAGCGTCATGCGGACGTAGCCCTTCTCGTTCATCTCGCCGTCGACGCGGAGGATCGACCGCCCCTCCGCGAGCGGGCAGCCGACGAGAAGCGGCGTCAGATAGATCGATGTCGTTCCATCGACCGTCGCCTCGCCGCCGCGAAGCGGCCCGCGGACGGTGATCGGCGCCGTCCCATGTTCTCCCGAACCCTCGATCGTCGCTCCGAGCTGTTCGAGCGATCGCAGCAGCGCCGCGAATGGCCGCGTCCGGATGCTCGCGTCGCCGTCCAGCGTGCACGGCGCCTTGCCCGTCGCGCACAGCCCGATCAGGTTCCCGAGCGTCGTGCCCGAGTTGCCGACGTCCAGGCGCACCGCCTCGGACGGCAGGCGCCCCCCCATGCCGGAGACCGTCCACGTCCGTTCACTTCGTTCGATCGTCGCGCCGAGCGCCGTACAGCAGGAGACCGACGAATGCGTATCCGCCGCATCGAGAGGGTCGGAGAGGACCGTGGTCCCGTCGGCCATCGAGCCGATAATCACGCCTCGGATCGTGTGGGATTTCGACCCCGGAATCCGGATCGCTCCGGCCAGTGACGAACGGTCGACCGTAAGGATCAAACTACCTCCCTCGCGCCTCCCGCGCCCCGGCGGGAGAGCCTACGCGTTCGCTTCGCGGCACATCGCGTCGGTGCCGCGCCTTAGACGGTCTTGCGGGGATCGCGCACAGGGCCCGGTCCCCGCAAGGCCTTTTCCTCAGTGCAGTCTCTCGAGCCCGATTACTCCTGGGACGAGATAACCTCAACGATGACCTGCTGCCCGTTCTCGATCTTCACGAGGAACAGGTCGCGGTCGACGGTGCCATCCTGCCGATACGACGTATCGAGGAAGACGTTCGGCTCCCGCTCGGTCGTGATCGTGTTCTCGTGCAACCATCTGCGCACTGCATCGGCGTCGAACGCGCCGACCTCTTCGATTGCCGTCTTCAGCGTGTAGACCGCAACGTATCCCTTCATCGCGTCATGCGACGGGATCTCGCCGTAGAGAAGCTGGAACATGTCGGCGAAGTCCTTGATCGGGGGATACTGGTATGACCAGGTGGCTGCGCCCACGACACCCTCCATCGCCTCTCCACCGAGTTCGAGGGCCAGCGCGCTGAGCAGCGGGCTGTATCCCACGACCTGCAGATCGACGCCAAGGGTCCGTAGCTGGATCATGAACCGGGCGTTCTCCTCTTCATGGCCGTACAGGAAGATCGTGTCGACGCCCATGCCCTGGATGCGGGCGATCTCGCCGGCGAAGTCCGCCTGTCCGGTCTGAATCGCGATACCTTCGAATCCGACGCCCTGATCGGCCGCGGCGGCCTCGAGGATCTCACGGCCGTCGGTCCCCATCTCGTCGTTCGTGTAGACCATTACGACGCTGGAGACACCGACATCCTGGACCATCCATCGCACGAGCCATGGGAAGACGTTGCGGTTGATCGGCGACGTCGCGAAGATGTTGTAATTGCCCTGTTCGTAGATCGCGGTCGACGTCGACCCGACCATCTGGATGATCCCCGCTCTCTGCAGCGTCGCCATGTTGGCGATCGTCGAGGAGCTGTAGATCGTCCCGAACACCGCGAACGGTTCCTTCGTGATGGCGTATTCCATCGCAGCCACCGAAACCGGCGGGCGGCTCTCGGTATCCACGAGGAAGTACTCGATCGGCCGACCCAGGATCCCGCCCGCGTTGTTGATCTCGTTGAACGCAAGCAGGATACCGTCTCGCCAGTGAGCTCCGTGCGACGCGCCGTGACCGCTGAGCTCGCAGACGATGCCGAACTCGACCGGGCCTTCCTCCTGTGCCATCATCGCGCCGCCGAGGACGACGACGAGTAGAACGGCGACCCAACAACTCAACCTACGCATCCTGTACCTCCTTGATCATTGCCTTCCTGCCAAGGTGTTCTGCCTCGCGCTGTTCGTCGCTCGCCACCTCCTTCACGGAACTGCAATCCCGAATCGCACACTCGAAACTCCGGGCACCCCAAACGAAAAGCGGACCGCAAACCGGTCCGCTCGTGCGTTTTCAACGCTGGAAGGCATGCCCAGACGTGGTAGAGGCCGCATCTCGAGTTTCGACATATACAAAGCGCCCTTCGAATAATCTATGTTGCCCCTACCATAGGGGAAGACGGCGGGGGTGTCAAGGGGGGCTGGGGGAGTAGGGGTGGGGGATAGGGAGGAGCCGTGGGTCAGTGCACGGCATAGTCAAGACTATCGACGGATCCGGCTCCACCTGCCGAAGCCACGTGCCGGAAACCCGATCCACCAAGCCGTGAGCAGTCCTTTCGTTGCTCCAGCTAGAGGGTCAGACCTTGCCTTGTGCCTCCAAATCCTCTCCAACAGCTGGAGGGTCAGACCTTGCCTTGTGCCTCCAAGTCCTCTCCAACGCGCTTGACGATTCGACTGAGCGTGGATGGATGCAGACCCACGTGCCTGGAGATGGCCGTCAGTGTGTACCCATACTCGTATGCGGCTTCGTAGATCCCGAGATTTCGTAGGCGTCGATCGCCACCCGCTTCAGAGAAGAGCTCCGCAAGCGATGGTCGATCCGCGAAACGCTCTCGCTTCCGAATGTCGAAGTCGGACTCGCTCTCTCGTAGCATCGGTCCCATCCGCGCCACGAAGTCCTCCGTCCCAAGCAGGATTCCGCCCTTGACTTCATCCCAAACATCCACGCCAAGTCCCTCCATCACGAACCGGCGATACGCAGCGCGAGCCCGTTTCAGATTGCCATCGAACTGCGACAGAATCCATTCGACCGTCAGAAAAGGAGCTGGAGCTTCCTCGCCGGCCGTCGCGCGATAGCTGCTCCACCGATGCTCCCGTGGATGCTTCACGGCTCCAGCCCGAACGGGATTCAGCACGACGTATCGGGCCAGTTCGAGCAGGTGGCTCTCCTTCTCCACCAGGATCCGCTCCCAGCGAGAACGCTTGCGTTCTCGCTAGCTGTCCCCAGGACAGCCGAAGGACAATGCCCGACCCGCTGGTGGTGGCGATTGAATGCCTGAGTGAAGGTCCCGTTCAGAAGCTGCATACCACGGGAGAGATTCGCGGCCGGAGTCTCCAAGAGCAGGTGTGTAATGGGGCAACGCTTCGCGATGCTTGGGCGAACTACGTTCGCCTATCCGAGCAGGCAGTACCCATGACAGAGCCAACCGAACCGATCGACAACCTTGGCAAGGCGTTCGAGGAACCTCTCCCGATCCTCGTCATCGAGGAAGATCGCCTGTCGGGCATTTCCGCAATCGGACGTCGGACCACGAGTTGCGAAGCAACTCGAAAGCTTCTCAGCGAAGCTGAGTGGCCAGACGGCAACCCTCGAATTCAATCCTAAGCGGTCGTGCCATAGATGGAGGATACAGCGTATATACGCATGATACAAGGTCTGACCCCATAGAGTAGTAGAGTAGAGCAGGTATTCGTAAGGCACATGGCAAGCGATTCTTTATCAACGATATCCTAAAGGAAGCGGGGTTGAGTTAGTACTCAACCCCGCATCGTCTTGCTTTCCTACGATGCTACCCAACGACCTCGGGTCGTTCGGGTACATCGTCCAGGATGGTCGTCCGCCTGACGCAAGCGTCAGGGACGAGAATCGCAAGGCGATTCTCGTACGCTGACATCTTGACAATGAAGAAGGGGCAGCGATACGCTGCCCCTTCGAGATTGCGGACGTACCGAAAGGCTATCCTACAACTTCCGGCCTTTCGGGTACGTCATACAAGATGTCATCGAGCGGGTGCCGGTAGAGTCCTTGATGGAGTCTGTTCTGGTCGAAGTAGTGGCCCATGAAGCCGATGGAGCGGCCGAGGACGAAGAGGGCGTTGAAGGTGCCCATTGCGATCATCTGATCGATTTCGTCGTCGCCGAACTGCAGCTCCTTGAGCAGGTCGACCAGCAGCACGCCGATCGTGCCGTCGACGTTCAGAATCAGGTTCGATTTCTTCTGCGTCGTGACGGCCTCGACGGACAGCGCGTAGTTGAGCACCGGCGTGTTCTTGAAATTCGCCTTGGCGAAGTTCTTCATCAACTCGACGCGCTTGTCCGGGTTCTCGAGGGTCTTCAGCTTGTGGCCGATCCCCTGGATCCGGACGTTCTTGTCCTTCATCGCCGCAATGAACTCCCGCGGGGCGAGGTTGTTGCGCAGCCCGTACAGGAAGTGCTCGGCGGCGCCGTTGACCGCCCCGCCGAACCGCGGACCGATCGTCAGAATGCCGGTGACAAGCGAGCTGATCAGGTCCTTGCCGGCCCGCGCGGTGATGATCGTATTGTGCGCGCCGGAGACGGCGGCGCCGTGGTCGGCGATGATCTGGACGACCATCTCGAGGAAGTCGCGCGCGTACGGCGGGATCTCCTTCTTGAACCACAATAGGCCGATGACGCCGCCGATCCCGAGCTTGCGCTCGATGACCTCGTCGATCGGCACGCCGCAGTACTTGTGGACGTCACCGGACTCGTCGCAGATGGTCGAGATGAAGTTCGTCGGCTTGCGAACGAGCCCCTCGGCCTTCGCCTGCTTGTAGTCCATCGGGACGTGCGGCGGCTCGCTCTCGGTGGCGGGAACGATCGTCCCGTCGGCGACGAGCTTGTCGTACGTCTCCTTGATCTTCTCGGCGTAGTCGTCGAACGACGTGGGGACGACGACGCCGGCCTCGCGCAGCGCCTGATTCTTCGCGTCGGCGGTCTCGGACTCGCCGCCGGCCTTGGCACCGGCGTGGCCGAACTGAACCTGGCCGGGAAGCACCTTGGCACAGGTTCCGGTCGTCCACATGACAAGCGGCTTCGTGATCCGGCCGTCCTTGATCGCCGCGGCGATCTCGTGCTCCGCCGTACCGCCGACCTCGCCGAGGCAGACGAGCAGCTTGATCTCGGGGTTCTGCTCGTAGCGGAGCAGGTGATCGAGCAGGGAGGCGCCCGGGTGGGCGTCGCCGCCGATCGCGATCCCCTCGTTCACGCCGTCGGTCGTCCGCGAGACAATGTTGTACGCCTCGTTCGACATGCCGCCGGAGACGGAGACGAAGCCGACCGACCCGGGCCGGTACAGCTTCGACATCTTGATGTTGTCCATCGTGCCGGCGGTGTTGCCGATCTTGAACGCGCCGGCCTTGATGCCGCCGACGGTCGCCGGGCCGATGATCCACTTGTTCTTCGACTTCGCCGTCTGGCTGAGGATCCGCGCATGCCGCTCGGGCACGCCCTCGGCGATGACCGCGATCGTCCGGATCGTGTCGGTGCCGAGCGCCTCCATCGTCGTGTCGAACGCCGAGCGCTGCGATGCGAAGTTGACCATCACGTCGGCCTGCGGGAACTTCGTGACGGCTTCCGAGATCGAGCGGAGCCGCGGAATCGTGATCTCGCGCGTGCCCCAGAAGAACTTCTCGAAGCCGCCGCGCTCGGGCGTGATCATCGCGACGACGGACGGCGCCTCCTTGCGACAGAGGTAGTCGAAGTCGAGCATCCGTTGCACCGCGTTGGTCTGCGCGCCGTAGATGAACGCCTTGGTGTCCCGAGAGAAGAGGTCGTAGCTGTTCACTTCTCACCTCCCGACAGCGCCATCGAAACGATGCGCGTCATGTGGGTCTCCGGCCCGTACACCTCGACCGGGACGCCGATCTCCTCGCCGACGCGCCGCATGTTCTCCAGCCCCTCGACGTAGTTCGGCCCGCCGCGGCGAACGAAGATCTTGACCCGGTTCGCCTGCAGCTTCTCCTTGTACGCCTTCAACGCCTGGATGATCCCAGTGAAGGTCTTCGCAACATCGGTGAAATTCGCGATGCCGCCGCCGATCAGTAGGAACTTCTCCTTCCCCTTCGGGGAAGGTTTGCGGGTCATCAGGTCGAGCAGCGTCTTCGCGTACTCGTACGTCATCTCGGTCGACGGGTTGCCGGAGTACTCGCCGTAGCAGGCGAGCTCGTCGGCGAACCCGAGATCGACGACGGTGTCGGCGTAGATCACCGAGGCGCCGCCGCCGGCGACCATCGGCCATACCCGGCCGTCCGGATTGAGGACGGTGAGCTTCAGCGAGGCGCCGGTCTTTTCGTCGAGCGACGCGATGTACGCCTCTTCCGGCGTCGCGGTCGACCCGAAGGGTTTCGGAAACTCGATCTTCCCCCAGCTCTCGGCGCATTGGAATGCGGCCGTGTCGTCGAGCTTCGCGACGCAGTCGAGCGGCACGAGCGTCCCATCGGCCACGGCGAGCGGGTTGAACTCGAGGTACGCGAAGTGATCGTCGACGTACACCCGATACAGTGCCGCGATCGCATCGACAAGCTGCGGCTTGTTCGGCACGTCT
>Ga0272443_10001849_pt1 | contig 28839 bp, 28 predicted proteins | sample SSMAcet12_FD_193581 | JGI IMG/M metagenome (GOLD analysis project Ga0272443, IMG submission 193581) | Marine sediment archaeal communities from Little Sippewissett salt marsh, Falmouth, MA, United States - SSM-Acet-12 | ecosystem: Environmental > Aquatic > Marine > Wetlands > Sediment ... | reverse complement strand
GGCGTCCTCATGTACGAGTGGCTCCGAGTGAACCGAGGGCGCGAGTCGTGAAGCGTTCGAGCTGCAGGTTAGGCGTGGACGAGCCGGGCCGGCGGCGTCCTCATGTACGAGTGGCTCCGAGTGAACCGAGGGCGCGAGTCGTGAAGCGTTCGAGCTGCAGGTTAGGCGTGGACGAGCCGGGCCGGCGGCGTCCTCATGTACGAGTGGCTGCGTGTCAACCGATCTCAGGCGCCAAACAACGCCCATCCGGCATCGCTCTGCGGATGATCTCCCTCACCATCTCCGAATTCCCCGCGATGTAGCGTGCCTTGCCGTCCCCGTGCTCGACGCACAGAGCGCGCTTGTGGGCACTCAAGCGCTGTGCTTCGGCGGGGTGACTGCGGAGGTAGTCGCGAAAGGCGAGCTGCTCCTCGAGCGACCGATTCCCCACCGGGCAGACGTAGAGGTGGTGCCTTGGAAGGGACGCCGCCGGGCTCCTCGCAGATCGGAAGCCACACCGGCTCGCGGTGGGGACTGCCCGGCACGATGACGAAGTCGAGCTGACCCTGACCACGCGGGACCTCGCTCTCGTCGGCGCCTTCGTCGACGGACATCCCGCCGGCTCGATCTCGGTCGAGGACGGCGAGACGACGCTGTCGATTCAACTGATCAACGGGAATCGGCAGTTGGAGCTGAAAGGATTCGACGCGGGCGGAGTCCTCGCTGCCGCGTGGAAGGAGAAGCTCTAGCGCGGGGCTATTTCGATCGTTTGCCGGTGACCGACTCGATCTCCAGGGTCCAGACGCGGGTCATCGCGAGCACTTTCGGGGCGAACGTCCAGTTTCCGTCTCGGCCCGACTGCTGGCGCAGGATGGATCGAAGGGCGTGGTCCCGCTCCGCCGGATCGGCCAGCTCGCGGATCGTGCCGTACCCGACGACGCTCTCGTAGACGAGGCTCCAGGAGCAGCCTCGGTCGTCGCCGGGCTTCACGCTCACGTTTCCCTCGACTTCGAAACAGACGCACGGGTTCGCTTCGATGCACTCGATCTTCCTTCCCTCGGCGGCGGTGTGGAAGTAGAGGGTCCCCGAGGCTGCATCGTATCCGTGGGACAACGGGACGATGTACGGCGCGGCGTCGACGGCGAACGCGATGCGGCAGACCTTGGCCCTCGTTAGAATCGCGTCGATCTCAGCGCGCTCGGGGACCTTTCGTTCCTTCTTGCGCATGTGGAGGATTGTATCGCGGGCGCCGCGTCTCGGCGGGAGGCCCGGATCCACCGAACCTGGTGGGGAACGAGACGGAGAGAAGACGGGAGTGTCGTTCTTGATGAAGCGTCGGAGGTGGAAGCGAGCATGCAACGAAGGAGTGTCTCGGGCCGAGTTGCTGCGGTGGCGACCCTCGCAGCGGGTGCGCTGGCCGGTCTTGCAGGTCTCTCGGAGGAATCCGGGTCGGGAGGCCTAATCGGCATCGGGAATGCTGTCAACGTTCGCGAATCGACCCGGGTTCAAGGCGGTGCTGGAGCCGCCTACTCGCTCTCTTGGCATCCTGACAGCGCGGTTCTGGCCTCGGCGAACGCGGACGGAACGGTTCGAATGTGGGACGCAAGAACGTTCGAGACGTTGAAGGTCATTGACGCTCATCCGGGTGGCGCTTGGTCCGTCGCATGGTCGCCCGATGGAGGGCGGCTCGCCTCCGCGGGGGAAGATGGCGCAGTCAGGGTCTGGAACTCCGTGACGGCCGAAGCCGTCTTCGAGTTCCCGCTCGAGGAATCGGGACTCTACGGGACCAAGAGGTGGGCCTTCTGCGTTGCGTGGAGCCCGGACGGAAGACTCCTCGCTGCCGGCTATGGCGATGGGACGCTTCGGACCTTCGACGTGGAGGCCGGCGCTCTGCGTTTTGCGTGGCCTGGGCACGTGAGCGGGGGGCATTCGACGGAGGTCGTCTCCGTCGATTGGTCCTCCGATGGGACGATCCTCGCCTCTGGGGGCATCGATTACGCTGTTCGCCTTTGGACTGCAGCCGGGGAGCCGCTGGCCGTGCTGCGAGCCGACACGTTGGCCCGAAACGATATCAACGGCGTCGCGTGGTCGCCCGACGGCGGACGAATCGCCGCTGCCGGTCAGGATGGGAGCGTTCGGATCTGGGACGCGGTCACGCACGACCAACTCCTCGCCTTGTCAACCGGGCCGAACCACTGGACCCGCGGACTCGCTTGGTCGCCGGACGGCAGGCTGTTGGCGAGCAGCGGCGGAGACCGGTCGGTGCACCTCTGGGATGCCACGACTGGAACAGAGATTGCGGAGTTGACCGGGCACGAGGAATACGTCTGGTCTGTCGCTTGGTCTCCGGATGGACGCCTCTTGGCCTCCGGAAGCGGTCGGTACAACGTCCTGCACGGCAACCCGGACATCCGGATCTGGTCTTTGCCTGGGGGATAGGTGCGGATGCCGGCTGCGCGTCGTACTTGAGGAGGATTCATGAAGCGATCACTGGGACGCAAGACGCTCATCCTGCCGGCACCGGTCTGGGTCGTTGGCACGTACGGCGCGGACGGAGCACCGAACGTGATGACTGCGGCGTGGGGCGGGATCTGCTGCTCGAAGCCGCCATCGGTCTGCGTCTCTCTGCGAGAGGCGACCTACACGTATCGAGCGATCGTCGATCGTGAGGCGTTCACGCTGAACGTCCCAACCGCCGATCAGACGAAGCTAGCCGACTACATCGGGCTTATCTCTGGGCGCGATGTCAACAAGCTCGCCGCGGCCGGCCTGACTGCGGCGAGGGCGGAGCACGTCGATGCTCCGCTCGTCAATGAGTTTCCTCTTAGCCTCGAGTGCTCCTTGACTCACACGGTGAAGATCGGACTGCACACGCTGTTTGCGGGCGAGATTCTCGACGTCAAGGCGGAGGAGTCGATCCTGAACGACAAGGGGCGACCGTCGATCGAGAAACTGAAGCCTCCGATCTTCTCGACCGGCGAAGCCGCGTACTACGCGGTCGGTGCCGCGATCGGCCCGGCGTTCACGATGGGAAAGTCGCTGCTGGGAGACGTGGAATAGCCGGCGGCAACCCCTCGCGGAGCCGCCTCGCACGAAACAACATTCAGGAGGCGGCCTCCAGCGCCCGCTGCAGCTGCAGCAGCTGTCCGAGGTGATAGGCGTTGTGGTCGGCGACGAGAAGGATCTCGCGCAGGAAGGTCTGTCCCTCGCCGTGTGGAATCTTCGCCGAAAGGTCGAGAGTCGTGTCGCGAGCGAGTTCCTTCACCCGTTCGAGGTCGCCGAGGAAGGCGTCGACGGATCGGTCCCACGCTCCGTCGTCGGGCGGGCTCGACGATCTCGGCCAGTGTTCGTCCGGCCACGGCGGCGTCACGTGATCTGGATCGATCGCGAAGTGGAGGATGTCCCACTGCGCGATCCGCAGGTGCTCGAGAAGCTCCCACGCGGTGTGCCGAACGGAGCCAGATCGCTTGCCGGCCAGGGCGCGAGGAAAGGTCCGTACGATCCTCTCGACCGGCGGATAGGCCTGGCCTCCCTCAAGCTGCGCGGCCAACTGGCTCCTCAAGACGTTCCCGTTCATCGGTTCCTCCTTTCGAGGTTCCGAGCCCAGCGCGATCTAGCCGGAATCCGAACCCGGCTTCAGCCTCTCGATTCTCAGGACGACGTTCCCGGCAGGGTCGGGGCAGATGACGTGATTCTCGCAGATCATCCAGTCGCTCGGATCGTGAGCGCGCTGCTTCGCCGGTAAGATCGGTAGGACCGCTTGCATCGCGTAGAGACAGAACGGTTGCGGCAGGTAGAGGCTGCTCTCTCGGACGAGGGCACGGTTGCCGACGCGCATCCCTTCGTTGCAGCGTCCCTCGATTCGCTCGATGACGATCCGCAGGTCCCCAGGTTGCTCTTCGAGCCGGGATCCGCTTTCGCTTTTCGACGGACCCGCCGCCGTAATGGAGCCTTCGACCGGAGCTGATTCGACGTACGTCGAATCAGCCGGCACCTGGTCCACTCTCCAAATGACACGGCCGTCGGGATCCGGGCACTGGACGTGATGAGCTTTCCCGATCCAGTTGGCACTCGGATCGCCGTTCGTGATGCGCTCCTTGGCCGGGATTAGCGGGAGGATGCTTTGCAGCGCGAACAGACAGATCGGGCCACCGCCGGGGAAGACGAGACGTCCGTTTCGGACGTGGAACCGGGTGCCGGGCACCATTGGCACCGGCCCTGAACAGACTCCCTCCACACGTTCCACTTCGATCCACAGCTCGTGCACGCGTCCTCCTTACTCGATCAAGTCAAGGTCTCGTAGCTTGGCCCTCGTGGGCAGTCCGGTTTCCCGGCTCCATCCGCGTGCGGCGTAGTACTCGTCGAGCATCGGCTCGAGTTCGACGACCGAGCCGGCGGAGGGCGAATCGGCCGGGCCGGCAGGCTCCTCGAGAAACCGTCGAGGGAGCGTGTCGTCGGCGCGCCCGATTCCGAATCGTGCGTTGATCATCCGCTCGACGTTGACGATCCGCTCGCCGGCGCGGCGGATGTCCTCTCCGGTCGACAACCGTCCCGTGACGGCCTCGACCATCTCGGCCGTCTCATTCCAGTCGAGGATCTCCATGTTGTTGTAGATGTTCTTGCAGACGCCGAGCGCATCGGCGACTGCTGCCTTTTCCTCGTAGTCCTTGACGACGAGGCCCTTCCCGCGCCACGCAAGCCGATCGGCCGTTTCCGGGGTTCCATAGCGCCGGACGCCGGCCTCTCGATCCCCGGAGAACTCGAACCACGGCTCGGATCGGAGGTGGTCCGCGCCACGGCTGGCAACGGCGTTGCCGAGGCCGTAGGCCTTCATCGCACGAACGTCCGCTTGGAAAAGCTCGAGCCCCTTCACGTGCATTGCCAGGTTACCGCCGACACCGAGCCGCTCGGCCGCGGCCCGGACCCCGTCGGCGAGGAGGTCGCCGAACCCCTCCCGGGTCGCGATCTGCTCGATCAGAGCAAGAAGGGTCTCTCCGTTCCCGAACGACAGATCAAGCTCGGGAGCGCTGCCTCCGTCGATCAGGCCGCACTCGGCGCACTCCATCGCCCAAGCGATGACCTCTGAGGTCGTGATCGCGTCGAGGCCAAGGCGGTTGCAGCGGTCGACGGCGTAGAGGGAGAGCGGGAGATCGGCGTTCCCGACGCGCGCGGTAAAGCCTGCCAGCGGTTCGTACTCCGGCCCTTCGAAGCGGAGATCGGGAAACCGAGGATCGTCGACCTCCAGATACCGGCTGCAGTGGATGAGGCAAGATTCGCAGGCCATCGATCGGACCTTGAACCGCGCTTCGATCGTCTCACCGGAGACGGCCTCGGCGCCTTCGAAAGTCCCCGCCTGGAAGTGGCGCGTCGGCAGGCCGCCAATCCGCTGCAACGCCATCACGAGCTGTGTCGTCCCGAGACGGGATCGGATCTCGTACTCGGGATGTGCGAGGATTCTCTCGCGCAAGCGCGCGGTGAGGTCGCGAAAACGAGAAGGGTCGGCGATCGGGATCGCGCGCGTTCCTCGGACCGCGATGGCCTTCAGGTTCTTCGACGCCATCAGCCGGCCCATCCCCGTTCGTGCCGCGGCACGAACGCGATTGGCGAAGATGCCCGTGAAGGGCACCCCCCGCTCGGCCGCCGGACCGATGGTGGCTACCTGAACCCCTTCGTCTCCGAGGAGGTCGAGGACCGCGTCCGTCGCCTCGGACGTGTCGAGCCCCCAAAGAGCACGCCCGTCGAGGAACTCCATTCGGGCGCCATTGATGAATAGGACGAGCGGATGCTCGGCCTTTCCTGAGATCGCGAGTTGGTCGATCCCCGCGCGTCGGAGGGCTGGGCCGAAGCGTCCGCCGGCGTTCGAGTCACCGAGGATGCCGGTCTGCGGCGATCGTCCGCTGACGTTGAACCGCGCGGCGCCGGGGAAGCCCGTGCCGACGAGCGGCCCCGCAGCGAACAGGAGTAACGCGTCGGGAGAGAGGGGATCGAGATCGGGTGTCAGGGTTTCGCGGAGCGTGGCCATGTTCGCGCCGCGTCCTCCGAGGAACCGACGACGCTCGGCGCTGGCCGGCGACCGCACGCTCCTCCCGCTCGTCAGATCTACCCGACAGATCGAACGCAAGGAGTCATCCATTCGGCGCTCACCCCGTTGCCGGAGTGTACCCGCTGGCGCTGACACGATGTCGCGCGCGAGCGGCTAGGTTCGCTGCCTTTCGGGACGAAGGGAGTCGGGTTCGGAGGCTTCTTCCCCGGCGAGCTTTACAACCCAGAGCATCCGCGTGAGCAGAACGGCCAGGATCAGGGCGAAGTGGCAGAGGATCGAAGGGAGGGCGCTGCGGGTCGCGGGAACGAAGTACGAGACCGCGATGGAAGGCAGGACGAAGCCAAGCGTGCCGACATAGACGTGAGCGAGCAGCCGGCGTCGATGCCGGTCCTTTGACGTGCGAATGCCGTACGCGCTGAGCGCGATCATCCCGAGGAGTCCCGCCCAGTAGTAGGCCCCGTATAGCTGAAACCGCGGGTACGTGTGTGCGTATCGCGCGAAGACGGCGTTGCAGACCGACGCCGCGGCGAAGGATTGGTCCAACGTGATCCACGTGACGATCCCGGCTGAGATCGTGAGCATCGAGATCGCGCAGGCGTACAGAAACCGTGATGGGGGGCGGTGGATTTGCGCGACGAGAAGAATCCCGAGCGCGGGGAGCCACGTCACGACGATGAACGCCAGGCGAGGCAGGAATCCGGCGTCCGCGACGTCTGCGCAGATGGCAACCTCTGTGAGCTGGTATCCGGCGAGAAGAAAGAGAATGATGCCCGTCGTGATCGCGATCGTGCGATCGCCGGAACGACGTGGACGATCCGCGCTTCGCTTCTCTCGCGCAAGTGTGAAAGCCCAAGTGGCGGCGATGATCTCAAAGCCCGCCGTCGCGACGGCCAGCGTCGGTGAGTACTCCATCAACACATCCCCCCTTCGAGGCATTCTCGACGCTTCGCGGGCGCGCGTCCAGCCTTTGTCCCACCCGGAGGGCGGCGGACTCACCTGTCGCAGACTGAGGGAGCCCGGCCAGGAGCTCGTCGAGCGGGGCTGCCTCATCACGGAGGGTCGAGGCGAGCTTCATGTCGGCGTCGAGTTCGCGGTGCGTCTGCAGGTCCGAGCTTCGAAATGGCCTAGGAGTCACGCGTTCACCAGCGAGGGGCGATCCTTCTTCGACTCAGGATTCCAAGACGCCGGATCCGACGTCCACCACACGCCCGCCGACTTCAATCCGGTACTCGTCGTTCTCGCACTGCGCCCGGATCAGGATCTCCGATGGACGGCCGATCTCGTATCCCTGGCCGACTCGGATGTCGATGGCGTTCCTGCCGAGGACGCGATGACGGAGCAGATAGCCTGCGAGACAGCCGTTTGCACTCCCCGTGGCCGGATCCTCCGGCACGCCGAGATACGGAACGAACACGCGGGCGGCGAGACCCTGTTCGTCCGTGTGTCCTCCGAGGCAGAAGACGAGGATCCCCTTCGCCCAGACCGTCTCGGCCCACGCGTCATACCGGGCCGGATCTACGTGCGCTCGTGTAAGGGCATCCATGCTCGCAAGAGGGACGATCGTGAACGGAAGGCCGGTGGTGACCTGTGAGATCGGCCACCGCGGGTCGATCTCGCCGACGTCGAGGCCGATCACGGCCGTCATCGTTTCCGGATCCAGGCCGTCCTCGAACTCCGGCGGGTTCTGACGCATCCACAGAGGGCCGTCCGCGGCGTCCGGTCGCAGGCACTGAACCGGGATTGGCCCCACTTCCAGGCTGAGGATGACTTGGTCAACCGATTCGCCGATGACGTGTCGGAGGAGGACGTGAGCGGTCCCCAACGTCGGATGACCGGCGAAACCGATCTCCGTCTTAGGCGTGAAGATGCGGACCGGATAGCCGCCGCCAACCGGCTCCTCAGACATGATGAACGTCGTCTCCGAGAAACCGAACTCCGCAGCGACCCGCTGCATCTCGTCGTCTGCCATCTTCCCGTCATGGAGGACCGTCGCCAGCTGGTTTCCCGAGTACCTTCCCGTCGCGAAGACGTCCGTGATGAAGAAGCGTGCCCCGTTCATCGTCTTCCCACCTCCCACTTCTCACGAGTGTGTACTACCGAAGCTTCAGGACCCTCTCGGCGACGCGTGCTCCGAGGAGCTTCGCATCCCGCAGCGCCTTGTCTGTTGGATCTCCGGCTACGGTGGCGCCGTAGTGCCCGCCCGTTTCCTGCGGGTCGCTGAATGGTACCGCGAGGGGGATGAGCGATGGCGGGATCGCTACGAGAACGTCTGGTCGGACGAGCGACATTAGCAGATCGCTGCACGCGATGTGACCGACCGTGCGCAACACTGGACTACACCGAGGAGTCCACGCGCGGTGAGTCCGAAGGTTTGATCCGAAACCTACGCAGGGCCGGTTTTCGCCTGGCCGAGCTGCCTGAAGAGGAGGAATAGCGTTCGGCAAAGGGCGCGACGTGCGTGCGTTAGGTTTTCCGGTAGCTTCTCGCATTGGGAACTCCCGGCGGAGTTGGCTTGCGCGTTAGCGTGACCTGACATATCATGACATTCTGATAATTCAGATAGTTCAGATTGTTCTGGAGGTGGCCGTGCCAGCGAAGAGAGCCCGCGAGTCGCAGCCGAGCTGCGAGTGCATGAAGGTTCAGGCGCTCGTCAGAGTCGACGAGCGTGGGCAAATGGTCCTACCCAAAGACGTGCGGGAGAAAGCCGGGATCGAGGGCGGCGAGAAGCTCGCCCTGATGACGGTCGAAAGCGGCGGGAAGGTCTGCTGCATACTGCTCACCAAAGCCGATGATCTTGTCGGCGTCGTGCAGTCAGCACTGGGCCCGCTCGCCAATCAACTCGGACCGAAGGAGTAGCGATGCGAGAACGAGACATTCGCAACGTGGTCAGGGAGCGGTATGGCCGGGTCGCGAGTCGAGGGGCCGCTTGTTGCTCAACGCCGAGTTCGTGCTGCTCGTCCAGAGGATCGGTGAGCCGCACGATGGGGTATTCTGAAGACGAACTCACCTCGATTCCCGGAGGCTCGGACCTCGGCCTGGGCTGCGGAAATCCGACCGCCCTCGCTTCCCTGAAAGCAGGGGAGGTCGTCCTCGATCTTGGCTCCGGCGCGGGCATCGACTGCTTCCTCGCCGCACAAGTGGTTGGCGATTCCGGACGCGTGATCGGCGTCGACATGACGGCCGAGATGATCGAGCGGGCGAGGAAGAACGCAACAGAACATGAGATCGCGAACGTCGAATTCCGTCTCGGCGAAATCGAGCACCTCCCGGTGGCGGACGGTGAGGCCGATGTCCTGATCTCCAACTGCGTCATCAATCTCTCGCCCGACAAGTCTCAGGTCTTCCGGGAAGCGTATCGCGCCCTGAAGCCAGGGGGGCGGCTGCTCGTCTCCGACATCGTTCAGCTGCGCGAGATTCCGAGGGCGATCAAGGAGTCGATCGACGCGTACGTCGGCTGTATCGCCGGAGCGTCCATGAAGGCCGACTACCTCGCCGCGATTGAGGCGGCAGACTTCCAGGACGTGGCGATTCGACGCGAAAGGGTCTTCGGACTCGACGTGCCGGAAACGGTCGATGCGCGGCTCGTGATCGACGGCGAGGAAATCGATCCGGGATCGATCGGCCTGACGAAGGAGGATCTGCAGGCCCTCGGCGCATCGATGGCGAGCATCGACGTTGAGGCCCGCAAGGGATCCTCCTAGCGATGAGTGAGATGGGCGCGCGAACCCGTCAGGACGACGTGCGCGCTCTCCACGATTGCCTCTCCCGGTCGTACGATCTGCGGGGCGGCCGGCTGAATCTCGTGCGCGTTCGCGCGCCATCGAGCGGGTTGAGGTCGAGAACGGTCAGTCGATTCTCGAGGTTGCCGTCGGGACGGGCCTGCCTTCTACGAACTCGTCAAGGGAACCCGGACGGGATGAACCTCGGCATCGATCTCTCCGCCGGCATGCTCGGACGCGCGACATGACGTCGGGAATGCCCGCGGACCGGAAGTTGAGGATGCCTCGGTCGACACGCTGGTCAACAGCCACATGCTCGATCTCATTCCGTTCGGAGATATGGATTAGATCCTGGGTGAGTTCCGTAGAGTCCTGAAACCGAACGGCAAGCTCGTCCTGGTGAACATGGTGCCGGCAGAGTGTCTCGGCGCCCGGATCTACGCCTTGATCTATCGGCAATTCCCGAAGGTGATCGGAGGCCACCACGGCGTGAGGTTCTCCGAACGTCTCGAGCGAAACGGACTCCGCGTGGAGAGCCGCGAGTACTGCCAGCAATTCCCTTTCCGTCGGACGTGATCCAGGCGCTACCGGGCGGTTCCGACTAGGAGTCTTCCTGCGTGCAGGCGAAGGAGTCCCAGTCGATCTCGCCCATCGAAACGACCAAGACTCCTCGGCTGATCCAATACCGGTTCGCTTCTGCGGCGGGCCAGCGCGGAGCTCCGGTCGTAGGATCGGGAGGGCCGTTCGAGTGGGCGTCGGCGACGACCGTTACATCGAAGCCCTTCTCGATAGCGGAGAAGAGCGTCGACGAGACGCAGCCCGACGACGCGAGCCCGCAGAGAACCAGTCGATCGATTCCCTGTTCCTCTAGGTAGGCCTCGAACTCGGGCGTCGTGAAGGCGTCAGCCTGGCCCTTGGGGAATACCAGATCTCCCTCCCGAGGCCCGATGGCGGCCGGGAACCCCAGTAGACCTTCATCGACGGCCTCGACATCGAGGATGGAGAAGTCCTGGATGTAGATGACCGGGACGCCCGCCGATCGCGCGAGCGCCAAGACGTTTGCCACGGCGGCGAGGAGGTCTCCGCCGGTCGACGTGTCCCAGTTGCCCCACGTCAAGAAGAGTTCCTGCACGTCGATGATCAGAAGTGCCGTGCTGCAGGACGCATGCACGGTTGCTGGCACTGCCAGAGCCAAGAGAGCCAAGAGGAGAGCGAAACGGCGAGAACGCTTCATCTGAACCCATCCTTTCCGTCTTCGTGAGGTCCGTCAAGCTTACGGAGCGTACGCCTTCCGATCATCACGCAGCGCTCCGATTTCCCGTCGCGTCAGACCCGATCGGAGGCTCTCTCCGTCAATCGGCCGTGGGAGAGCAGGCGAAGGAGGGCCAGTCAATCTCGCCCATCGGGACGACGGAGATACCGAGTCCGATCCAGTACCGATTCAGTTTCGCGGCGGACTGATGTGAAAAACCGACCAAGGACGCCCCGGCATCGCCGGATCCGTTGGAGTGCGCATCGGCGATGACCGTCGACTCGTAGCCCTTCGTGATTGCGGAGAAGAGCGTCGCTTGCACGCAGCCCCCCGACGCGATCCCGCAGAAGAGCAGCCGCTCGACTCCCTGTTCCTTCAGGTACTCCCCAAACTCGAGCGTCGTGAACGCGTCGCCGAAGTACTTGGCAAAGGTAGGTTCGCCCTCGCGAGGCGCGATCGCGGCAGGGAAACCCAGCTGCCCTGCGTAAAGGGTGTCTGCCTGGGGGATCGAGAAGTCTTGGATGTAGATGACGGGAATACCGGCCGATCGTGCCAGCGCCAGGACGCGCGCAACCGCCGCGACGATGCTCTCGTCGGTCGACGTGTCCCAGTCGCCCATCGTCAAGAAGAGCTCCTGCACATCGATCATCAGAAGTGCCGTGTCGCAGGCCGCGTGACCAGCAGCAGACACGGCCAATACGAGTAGGATCGAGAGAACAGCTAGACGGTGAAAGCGGCTCATCGAACACCTCTCCTTCTGCCTTGGTGAAGTTCGCTGAGTCTACCGAGCGACCGTCACCGGATCATCACTCGGTGCTCCTGGCGCAGGTGAGACTCAGCTGTTCATGGGCAGCAGGATTCCTCTGACAGTGAAGGCTGGAGACTTGACATCGGTGCGCTTGCATGTATTATTGAACGTACGTTTGGAGGTACCTTCAATGAAGCATGTCCCAGAAATCGTTTCGATCACAGATCTGCGCCAAGACGCTGCTGGGGTCGTAGAGAGAGCTCGAACCGGCGAGGAGCCGATCGTGATCACGCAGCGGAGTCACGCCGTGGCGGTCCTGCTTGGCGTCGAGGCGTACGAGCGGATGGTCTACGAACGCGAGGTCCTCGGGATCCTCGCCAAGGGTGAGACCGAGATCCGGTCAGCCAAGGGAATCTCCGTCGATGATGTTCTCGCCGAGGCGGCCAACCTTCTGGAGCTGCCGTGAACACCTGTGTTCGTTTCACCGACGCTGCGAGGTGGCAGCTTCGCGCAGCTATCGTAACCCTTGAACGAAGTGACGTTCCGGAGGCCCGGGACCTTCTGGAGGCGGTGAGCCGGGTCGCTCGCGACGGAGATCTTCTCGAGGAGCACGGGGTGCCACTCCCGGAGTTCCCGAAGATCCCGTATCGCGAAGCACGCGTCGGCGCCTATCGACTCTTCTTCCGCCGCGACGAAACGGATCTCTGGATCGCCGGCATCTGGAAGATACGCGCCTCCTAAGAGGAGGCTCCCCAACGAAGACGAAAGGAATGACTGCAATGCACATCTTGAAACCGAATCAGTATCGAGTGGTCGAAGGCCTGGCGGTCGACCTACGGGACCAAGGAATGGCGCTCTCCGTCTTGGCCGGCGTTCGCCCCGGCGTTGTGGCCGTGAACGATGACCAAGCGCCGACGGCGCTCTTCATCGGCGCGCCTGAAGGGGGCTTCGCGTGGACCTATCTCGCAGGCGGCCCAGGGGATCGGGCATTCCGTGAGGAGTTGAGCGGATGGCTCTTCGAGGAGGACGGCCTCGGCCCGGACGTCGCCTTTTCCTTCCTGACTTGTGATCGGCCGGAATGGGAAGATGTCCTCACCGGGATTCTCGATCCTCGAATCGTCATCCCTGATCGCCGGTTGCACTACGAGTGCACGACGCGGCCGGGCGATTGGCGGAGCGTCGTCCCCAGCGGGTATCGAATCGAAGACGTCGATCAAGTGCTCCTCGATTCGGACGTGGAGATGCATCCACAGGTCAGCCAGTGGATGACGGCCAACTTCGGCTCGGTCGACGACTTCCTTCAGCACGGAATCGGTGCCGTCGCTGTTTACGAAGGGAAGATCGTCGGTTGGATTCTTGCCGACTCCTTCGTCGAGGGCTTGAGCGACATCGGAGGCGAGATCGAGGAGGCGCACCGGCAGAAGGGACTCGCCTACACGGCGACATGTCGAACCGTCGAGCTGGCGCTCGATAGGGGCGCTGAGCGGATTGGTTGGCACTGCCACGCGATCAACGTCCCGTCCGTCAAGACGGCGGAGACGGCGGGCTTCGAGCTCAAGTACGCGTACACCGTCTATCCGATCCAGTTCGATCCGGAGAAGCACGAGAAGCTCGTGGCCATCGTCGCCGCGGAGTACGTCGAGGCGGGGAACGCCGCAATCGCATCGGGCGACTACGCAAGCGCGGACGAAGCCTTCGCGAGGATGCTGCGCCTGACACCTGAAGCGGCGTCAGACGTGTTCCACTCAGCAGCTCGTGCTGCCGCCGGAGCCGGCGAGGCGAATCGAGCCTTCGAGTTCTTGTCGAAGGCCGTGGAGACCGGCTGGTCTGACGCAACGCAAACCCGGACGCAGCCGGAGTTCGTATTCCTCCATCAGGATCCTCGCTGGACGGCGTTGATGGACAAGATGGCGGCGGCGGGCTAGCCCGCCGCCGCCAGCACTGGCTACGCTCGCGCACGACGTCCGTCGCTTGACCGGATCGTCTGGTCGCTGTACGTTCCTTCCAACGCTAACGAGCGAATCGAGGGACGATGAAGCGAATCACGTACTCGGCTCTTCTCCTTGCCCTGATTGCCATACCGAGCTTGGTGATGGCCCAGCCTGCGGCCCTCGCAGTTTGCCAGTACGAGCCGCCCGAAAGCCGCATCTCAGATCTGCGCATGCAAGGTAGCTTCAACTGGTACGACGGGCCCTATGCGGACGACCGCAACCGAGCGATTGTTGTCAGCCTCTCGGCCGATTACGCGAGCCTTCTCTCGACCGAGTCATCTGCGCGGCAGCTCGATGCGCACGGCAGCGTCCGCGGAGGCGACGCCAGCTGGACGATGGACCTGAGCGGCGCGGGGAGTCTGCGAGCCTTCTTCGATGACGACCTGTTCGAAGTCGGCGAAATCGGAGTCGATCTGTCCGACCAGGCAGGCCTCGAGATCGACCTCACCGGCGGCGTCGGGAGGGGCCGGTTCCGTGATGTGACTCCGCTCGCACAGGCCGTTCGGATCCAGAACGCGCTCCTCGATCTTGGCGAGCTCCTCGCGCCGGTTTCGAACGAGACGTTGCTCGATCTGGCTCAGATTCTCGGCGAGATTGGCCCGACCATCGACGAGAGAATCGTTCGACTCGCGGAGCGTCTCCGGGAGACGGAGCTGCTCCGCGGCGAGGAACTCGACGTCCGCGGCCTGCTCGAGATCGAAGACGTCCTCGCCGCCGATGACACAACACGCCTCTGCGGCCACGACATGCAGGCGCGAATCGGTGCTTCGGCGCTGCTGGTCCCCGAATTCAGCCTCGCCGCAACCGGGATCCTTCTCGTGCGCTACGCCGTGGTCCCCGATCCCGTGACGCAGATCGAGTCGAACGCCGAAGCGAAGATTCGCCTGGCCCGCCCCGAGGAGATGAACCTCAACGCCGACCTCTCCTACGCGCGCCGGTTGCCCGACGGATGGACGGCGCGAGCCGAGTACCGCCTTCGCGTCGACCGCATGTGGACCGACCGATCGGCGACGGTTCTCTCGCACGCGCTCTCCGCCAGCCTCACGACGCAGATCTTCGGCACGGTCGGCCTCAGCCTTGTCGCCGATGCTCAGTGCAAGACGGGCGACGAAGAACTCACACTCTCTCTCGCCGTTCATCTTGAGGCGGACCTCTTCTGATGACGGCCGAGCAAGTCGTTCTCGCGAAGGGCCTGCGCAAGCGATTCGGGAAGCGCACCGCACTCGACGGACTTGACCTCTCCGTGACGCAGGGCCAGCTGTACGGACTCGCCGGCCCGAACGGGGCCGGGAAGACGACGTTGATTCGCACCCTGTGCGGGCTCCTTCGTCCGGACGAAGGGGAAGCGCACCTCCTCGGCTGGCGGATGCCGAGCACGCGTGTCCTCGCGCAGCTGGGGTACATGCCGCAAGACTTCGCGGTCTACGACGACCTGAGCGTGCTGCAGAACCTCGAGTTCTTCGGCGGACTGTATGAGCTTCGTCGCAGCCAGGTGCGCGAGAGGGCCGACGAGCTGCTCGATCTGGTGCAACTCGCGGACCGGAGAACCCAGCGCGTGGGTACGCTCTCCGGTGGAATGCGACGGCGCGTCTCGCTTGCGATCAGCCTGCTACACAAGCCGCGGCTCGCCTTCCTCGACGAGCCGACCGCCGGGGTCGACCCGAAGCTGCGCCGGTCGTTCTGGGACTACTTCAACGGCCTCGCCGAACAGGACGTCACGCTCGTGGTGACCACGCACCTCGTCGATGAGGCGCTTCGCTGTCACGTCGTCGGCTTCCTCAACGCCGGGAGGATGATGACGCAGGGAACGCCGGACGAGATCCTCGTCGAGACGGACACAGCGAATCTCGATGACGCATTCATCGTCCTTCAAGACCGAGGGGAGCTGGCACGATGAAGAGCCTCGCCGTGATGCGCAACGTCCTGCGGCGGATCGTCCACGACGTGCGGACGCTGGTGCTGATCGTCATCTTGCCGCTCTTCTTCGTCCTTCTGTACGGCAACTCGTTCTCCGGTTCGTACAGGGATCTCACGATCGTCATCGTCAACGAGGACAACGGCCTCGCCTCGGTGCGGACGGCCGAGGTCGGACGGATCACGCTTTCCGTCGACCTGGCTGCGACGTTCGTCAGGGCCCTCGATCCCGGGATGTTCGACGTCGTTACGAGCGATGATCCGGAGGCCGCGGCCGCGTCCGTCGATGAGTCCGGCGTCTGGGCCGCCCTCGTCTTCCCGAAGTCGTTCTCCAACACCGTTGTCAACGAAGCCGTCCGAGCGAGCGGAGAGCGGAAGGTCGATTTCGAGGGCGACAGCGTCACGATCCTTCCGAGCGACCCGGTCGACGGCCCGCAGACAACGCTCGTGCTCGACGACGGGAATCCGTTGATCGCAGGGGCCATCCGCGCTGCGTTCGAAGCGGCGTTCTCCCAGGTACTGGCGACCCAGCAGTCGTCGCTCACCGCCGAGGGACTCCTTGACGTGCGCCTGCTGCACGAGGGCAAGATCCGGATGCTCGACTTCACCGCGCCGGGAATCATCGGATTCGCGATGACGCTGATCACCGTCCTGCTCACGGCGATGTCGGTTGTCCGCGAGCGGACGAGCGGGACGTTGACGCGGATCCTGATCGCGCCGATCAGCGCCTGGCAGGTGACGTTCGGCTACACGCTGGCGTTCAGCCTGATCGCGATCTTCCAGGCGGCCGAGCTTTTCCTTGCGTCGACGCTCCTGTTCGACATCCGCTTCGTGGGAAGCCCGGGCGTCGTCGCGCTGTTGATCGTCCTGTTCACGATCGGATTACAGGGGATCGCGACCTTGATCTCGACCCTCGCCAAGAACGAGGCGCAGGCGATGCAGTTCGTCCTCTTCCTCTTGATCCCGTCGATCATGGTCAGCGGCGTCTTTTGGCCGCTCGAAACGATGCCGGCCACCATCCGACCGCTCTCCTACGTCAATCCACTGACGTACGCCAACGCCGGACTACGGAAGGTGATGCTTGCCGGCCGCGGGATCGGCGACATCCGCTTCGAGCTCGCCGTCCTCGGCGCGTTCGCGTTCGTGATGCTTCTGCTGAGCGTTCTGTCGATGCGCCGTCAAGCGCACACCGCGTAGGCGACCCGAGGCTCTCGGATGACCGACCCTGTTCTGCAAACTGGAACGTCCGATCTCCGTTGACCCTTGCGTTATTCTGTCACGGGAATGCCAATCCTTCGGTCGAATTCAGGCGTCTGACGTGCGACGGAGCCTGCCGACCGCCACCTCCGTGCTGTAGCGAAGGGTCAGGACTCCCCGGATGGCGCGGGCGTCGAAGTGCTCTCGCTGTGCACGCACGAAGTCGGGATACCGCGGATGATTCTGCGCAGGCGAGGCGGCGGACGAGCGGATCCCTCGAATGAACTGCTCCCACGTCTCCTCCGCCGTCATCGGGAAGCTCCGGTGCTGGACGTCATCGGAGAAGTAGGGCCGCAGGTTCGGCCCTTCGTCCTCGCCGAGGCGATTCCGGATTACGGCGAGCTTTCCGTCCGGCTTGAGGATTCGAGCGAACTCGCGCCGAGCCGCGTCGGCGTCGAACCAGTGCAACGCTTGTCCGACTGTGATCAGGTCGAGGGCGTTCTTCGGTAACGTCGTCTTCTCCGCCGTGCCCGAAACACTCACGAACGCGGCGAAGCCGCCGAGAGACCGTTCCGCCTGTTCTCGCATTCCGTCATTCGGCTCCACGGCGTACAGACTCGCGACGCGGCCGACGAAGTGCTTCGCGACGTGTCCGGTGCCGGCTCCGATGTCGGCGACAATCCATGTGGTGTCGAGGCCTGTGACCTCAAGAATGACATCGATCGCTCCCCGTGCGTACGACAGACGATGCTGCGCGAAGTCCTCGGCCTTCCCATCGTACGCGGCAATCGGATCTTCGACTCGTGACACGGCGAACTTCCTTTCCTACTCGAGCGGATAGCCGGCGAGGATGTTTCGTTGACGCATCCCGGCCTCCGAACGAGGAACCTCGTGCCAATCGAAGACCAGATCGTCCTCACGCTCTACGAAGATCTTGGCGATCTGCGCCAGCGTCGCATACGCGACCACGCCGGCGTCAACGAGCGGCTCGATCTGCGCGAGGAAGCCGTCCCACCACGCGATCCGGTTCCGCCAGAAGTGAATCGAATCAGTCGCCGCGATCCAGGCATCGTCGATTCCCGCCGTTCCCGGCGCGGCCTTGAACTCGCGCGGACTGATGAAGACGGCATATGTGTTCACGCGGTTCGGGTCCCGATTCTCAACCGCCCGGCGGATCGCCTGGATGCTGTTGACGAGTTCTCCGTTGCCGATGTAGATGTAACGGCCTTCCGGATCGTGCGTCGTCCAGTCGTCGCGGGCCGGGCGCCAAACCCACGTCGCGGCGCACTCGCCCGGCGTGTGCCCGGGAAGAGCGGCCCCCCACAAGGTTTCGAACTCCGGGTAGTACTCATCGAAGTAGGCGAGCTGATCCTGGATCGTCGTTTCGTCCATCCCCGAGGCGACCCGTGTCGGGTGTCCGCCGGCGGTGACGATCTCTCCTCGCACCTCGTGATAGAGGATCGACGATTCATGAGCGTGGGCGTCGATGTCGTGTCCCATCGCCTCGAGATCCTCGTAGAACGACGGTTCGTAGAGAGCGACGCCGCGTGAGAACGTCCAGTCTGAGCCGAAGTCGATTTTTGCGCCGTGGCCGGCGACCATCTCGGCGAAGACCCGCATCACGAACGCGAAGTGCGCCATCGTCTCTGCACTCCCGTCGTAGTCGGGGATGTTCGTCTTTGGCACCACCCCTCGACTCGTGTCCTCCTCGTTGTGGACGATGATCGTCAGGTAGAGCGGCGGGAGCGCCCCGTCATCGCCGGCCCCGGACGTGGTCAGAAGGCAGGCGAGCGCTGCGCCGAAGGCTCCGAGGAACGTGACAATGAGCCGCCGAGATCGACGGTGCGGCGTCTTCTCGAGTTTCATGCGAATCACCAAGACCCAGTCTAGCGACCCAGCGCCGCGAGCCAACTCCGCGCGCACTCCTCGGCGTCTGCGCCGCTTCTCCCGCGCTCGCGCCTTGCGCCTGCGCTGGTCGTCCACTACGGTGTGAGGTCTTGAGGAGGAGCGATGTCTGACTTCATTGATCGCTTGCTTGACCCTGAGGGGCGGAAGAGCGAGGAGCAGCCCGAACGAAGGTCCCGGCGGATCGGATCCGTTCCGGGTTGGGTCGGCTGGACCGTCATTGCGATTGTCGTCGGAATCTACCTTGTGACCGGCATCTACACGGTCGGTCCTTCGGAAGTTGGCCTGGTGAAGCGGTTCGGGCGACACGTCGCCACCGTCGATCCGGGCCTGCATTACCACATGCCGGGGCCGATCGAGAGTGTTGTGACCGTCAATGTGCTCGAGGTGCGAACGGAGGAGATCGGCTTCCGCACTGTCTCGCCGCCTCCTGATCCTCGCTATCAGACCGTCGAGATCGAGGCGCTGATGCTGACCGGCGACGGCAACATCACGCACGTCGAGATGGTCGTGCAGTACCGCGTAAAGGAAGCGGACCTGTTCGCGTTCAACCTCATCGACCCTCGAACGATCGTCAAGCAGGCCGCCGAAGCAACGCTCCGCGAGCAGGTCGCGACGCGAACGCTCGACGAAACCCTGACCGAGCTGCGTGACACGATCGGGATCGACACGATGACGTCCCTTCAGGCGCTCCTCGACACGTACGGCACCGGAATCGCGATCGACAACGTGCAGTTGCAGGACGTCAAGCCCCCGCGCGAGGTCATCTCCGCGTTCGATGACGTCAACAGCGCCCGTCAGGACAAGGAGAAGCTGATTAACCAGGCCGACGAGTATGCACTCGACATCCTGCCGCGGGCCCGCGGACAGGCTCAGGAGATCGGCAACCAAGCGGCGGCCTACAAGCAGACGCGGATCAAGGGCGCCGAGGGTGACGTCGCGCGCTTCATCGAGGTGCTCGCCAAGTACGAGCTGGGCAAAGAGGTCACGCGTGCCCGCCTGTACATCGAGGCGATGGAGGAGATTCTGCCGGGAATGGAGAAGACAATTCTCTCGCAGGACACCGCAGGGGTTCTCAAACTACTCAATCTGGACGGCTCGGGGGGTGATGCCGAATGAGGTCTCTCATGACGTTCGTCATCGTCGTCGTGGCCGCCTTGATCGTCTTCAATCTGTTCACCTTCACCGTCGACGAGACGCGAAAGGCCGCCGTTCTCCGTTTCGGAGAGATCGTGCGCATCGTGGAGGAGCCCGGCCTGTACTTCAAGGTTCCGATCATTCAGCGGGTGACGTACCTCGAAGATCGGGTCCTCAACTACGACATCCAACCTCGGAACGTGCTCACGTCGGATCAGAAGCGGCTGGTCATCGACAACTACGCCATCTGGCGCGTCGGCGACCCGCAGGCGTTCATCGAATCGACCGGCGGTCGACTGAGCAACGCCCAAAGCCGAATCGATGACATTGTCTACTCCGACCTGCGGAACATCCTCGCCAAGAACACACTCGATCAGATCGTCTCCAAGGAGCGGCTCGTCTACCTGCAGCAGGTGACCGAGCTGAGTCGGGCGAAGCTCGCCGAGTTCGGCATCGTCCTGATCGACGTGCGGATCAAGCGCGCCGATCTGCCGACGGAGATCGAGCAGGCCGTCTTCTCCCGCATGAGGTCCGAGCGCGAGCGAATCGCCGCGCAGCTTCGTGCCGAAGGCGAGGAGCAATCGAGGGAGATCCGCTCCAGCGCCGACAAGGACGCAGAGATCCTCCTTGCCGACGCCCGAAAGGACGCCGAGAAGGTCCGCGGTGAAGGCGACGCGCAGGCGCTCGAAATCTACGCCGAAGCCTACAACCAGGATCCCGAGTTCTACCGTTTCTGGCGCACACTCGAGTCCTACAGGGTTGCTCTCGTCGACGGCACACGCATCGTCCTGTCGACCGAGTCCGATTACCTCGAGTTCCTGGAGGGAATGCTCAAGCCGTGAGGCGCCCGAGTACCGATCGTGCGGCGGCCGCGTTGAGTGGTCGCCCGGCAGGAGCCTGAACGATGGCACTGCTTGCCGCGCGTGATCTGTCGAAGGCGCACGCCTCGAACCCCCTGTTCGAGCGCCTATCGATCACGTTTGAGCCCGGCGAGCGCGTCGGGCTGATCGGCCCGAACGGCGGCGGCAAGACGACGCTCTTGAAGATTCTCGCTGGGGTTGAGACCGCCGATTCCGGGACCGTCGAGCGTGCCAGGCACGCAAGCTTGGCTTATCTGCCGCAGGTCGACGTCTTCCCGGCCGACGCAACAGCCGAAGGCTCGCTGCTCGAGGCCCTGCGATCCCACGAACTCGAAGAGCACGAGGGCCCCGTCCGAGCGCGCAAGATGCTCCGGCGCCTCGGCTTCGAGCCTGGCGACCAGCAGGTTTCCACCCTCTCCGGCGGGTGGCGCAAGCGTCTGGCGATCGGATGTGCCCTCGTTCAGGAACCCGATCTTCTTCTGATGGACGAGCCGACGAACCATCTCGACCTCGCGGGGATCGAGTGGCTCGAACGCTTTCTCGCCCGCTCTCGCTTCTCGTTCGTCCTCACCAGCCACGACCGCTACTTCCTCGAACGCGTCGCCAATCGCATCGTCGAGATCAACCCGCGCTACCCCGAGGGGTTCCTCAGCGTCAACGGACACTACAGCGACTTCCTCGAGAAGCGCGAAGCCTTCCTCCAGACACAGGACGCGCAGCGGCAGGCGCTCGCCAACGAGGTCCGGCGAGAGATCGAGTGGCTGCGCCGAGGGCCCAAGGCGCGGTCGAGCAAGGCCGGCTACCGAATCGCTGAGGCTCATCGCAAGATCGGCGAGTTGTCGGAGGCCAAGCGCCGCCACGATAGCGAAACGGAACTCGACATCGACTTCTCCGCCAGCGGGCGGCGGACGCACGATCTGATCACGGCCCACGGGATCGAGAAGACGCTCGGCGGCCGCCTGCTCTTCCGGGGACTCGATGCGCACGTGCGTCCGGGCACGCGGCTCGGGATCGCCGGCAACAACGCTAGCGGCAAAACCACGCTGCTGAAGACGCTGGCTGGAACCCTTCCGCCGGATGACGGGCGCGTCAAGCAGGCCGTGGGACTGAGCATCGCCCTCTTCGATCAACAACGCAGCCAACTCGACGAGCGCGAGACGCTTCGTCGAACACTCGCCCCGAGCGGCGACACCGTCTCCTATCTCGGACGCGCATCCCATGTAGTCGCCTGGGCGAAACGGTTCGGATTCGCGCCCGACCAGCTCGAGATGCCGGTCGGCGATCTCTCCGGCGGCGAGCAGGCGCGTGCCCTGATGGCGATGATGATGCGTGAACCGGCCGACGTGTTGATGCTCGACGAGCCGACCAACGACCTCGACATCGCGTCGATCGAAGTGCTCGAGGGGGCGCTCGTAGACTTCCCGGGCGCCGTTGTCGTCATCACCCACGATCGTCACCTGCTCGATCGGATCTGCACCGAACTGATCGGCCTCCACGGCGACGGACGCTGGGGCACGTACGCCTCCGTCGCTCAGTGGCTGGAGGTGACGGCATCGCAAGAGAAGCCAGAACCGCGCGGTGAGGGGAAGCCGGACCGCACCCGCCAAACTCCAAAGGAATCGGGTGCAGAGGCCTCGCGCAAGGGCCTGACCTTCCACGAGAAGCAGGAGTTCGGTGGCATGGAAGAGCGCATCCTGGCCGCCGAGGAGAACGTCGACGCACTGCAGGCCCAGCTGATCGATCCCGATGTCGCCGCTGACCACGAACGCCTTCACGCCACCTTCGAAGCGCATCGCGAAGCTCAAGCCGAACTCGACCGGCTCTTCGCCCGTTGGGAAGAACTCGAGCGCAAGTCGCTTGGGGAGTAGTCGCCGATCCCTCAAACCTCTTGTCAGGAATAGGGCGTGCGCCCGGCGATTCAATCGAACCTCTCGGACGGGGCTCCTTCGACAGCGAGGGCGGACGTCCCTCCCGCGGCGTGTGCGGAGGCCTAACCCTGGCATCAAAGCCTGACCATGTGTGACCGATGGGCTTGCCGGGCCGCATCCGAGAGCGTACCGTTGACGGCACTCCGGGAACGTTCGTGGAAGGTGAGATGATGAAGAGTTCCAAGGGATTGCGCCGCGTCGCGGCTGTTGTGCTCCTGTCGTTGATCGTGGCGTCGGCGGCGATGTCGGCCGATGAGCCGGACGATCGAAGCGACCGGTTCGGGCTTCGAGTGAGCGGCGGCGCCATCGGGTTCCCGCTGACGACGGCGAACGCGAAGCTTGAGGCCGCCGTCGCCCTGAGCGACGTCTCTTTGTCAGCCTGGCTGGATCTTCCGTACCTGCCGTTGTTCAGTGCGGTCGCCGGAGGAGAGGTCACGCTCTCTATCGAATGGCTCTCCGTCAGCGCGAAGTTCAGCAGCGAGTTGACGCTTTGCCAGCACACGATCTCGTTCGAAGGACGGGCAGCACCCTCTGCGTGGCTGCTCTTTTCGGGGTCTACGGATCTGCTTGGCGGTGTCACGGCGAGTGCGCTCGTCACGGATGGCCCGCAATGGGGCTCCGACGGGAATCGTCTCACACTCTCGCCGTACGTCACCGCGGTAATCCCCGCGGGCGAAGTGTTGCTGTCGTCCACCGTCGGATTCGACGCACAGACGGAAGCCGGGGACGCCCCCCCGGGCGTGTCTGGCTCGCGCGTAGTCTCCACCGTCGATGCGTGGAGCGTCATCGTGACCAACACCGTGGAGTTCTCGGGCGCATTCGATGCGCTCGCGGCGGTGAGCGTTTCCCTCAGCCTGCCGCACGCAGGGCTCACGTTGACCGGCTCGTTCCTTCCGTCCGCCACAGGCGGCGAGGCCAGCTACCGCTTGAGCGGCACCTACGTGTTCGGGAACCAGTCCCTGCTGCCGTATGTTTCCGGAAACACCGGTCTCGTTTGCTCCGGCGGCACCTGCTACGTGCCGTAGCAGCGCGGGTCTCCAGAACCTGCTTCGCCGGCGTCCTCGTCTTCGTCGTCCTCACGATCCTGCTCGCAAGCGTCGTCCTGCGACAGTCAGCTTGGGAGCGGGAGTAGCAGGGCCAAGGCAGGCGGCTCGGCGTAAGAGCGGAGCTGGGTGTGCCGGGCCCACGACTCGTCGTGGGGGCTCGGCGACTGCAAATCATGTTTGGATACCAAGATTAGGTGCTTGATAGATTCGAAAATAGAGGTCTGACCCCACAGCCCCTCTCACGACGGACGGGCAAGACGCCCGATGGCATCGACGAGCACGCGCGTGGCGAGGCAATCGTCCTCGTTGTACTTGAGGATCCGCTGTCGGATCGAGGCGTCGCCCGTCTCGACCCACTGGTGGAACCACTCGATCGAACTGGCACCGGAGGGATCGGTATCTCGCCATTTGAAGCCGACGAACTTGGCCAGTTCTTTCAGGGACAGAGACACTGTCGGCCAGATCATGCGCGACTTGACGAGGTCGGTGTACAGGTCGACGAAGCGGTCTTCCTCGAACAGTGCTGTGACGTCGTCCTCGGCTGCGACATCAGGGAAGCGTCTGGCAAGCTGCTTCCAGATCGTCCGCTCGTAGTGCGAGTAGTAGTAGACGACGGCGTCGTAGTGCTCGTGCACATAGGCCCAGGCTTGCGCAAATGCACGCTCTTCGTCTTCGAGAATCGCTTCCTCGGCGAAGAACGCCACGTACGTCTCGGTTGCCGATGCCTTCCCCGTCCGCTCGACGAAGCCATGCAGGTAGCAGAGCCCGCGGAAGGGGTCGGTCTCGATGTCGAAGAAGAGCTCGGTGTCGCACTCCGGCAGCCGGACGTCCTTCGTGAAGTACGGCGCGGGCTTCTCCTGCTTCTGAAGGACCGCTCGCGCGTGGTACTTCCGCAGGGTCTTTTCCCCGATGCCGGGGATCGTGCTCTTGCCGTCCGAGATCAGATCCGAGAGGTTGGCGCGGGCTAGGCCGGAGACTGTAGCGATGTTCGGCGGGAACTTCTCCCGCGTGCTCGTTCCGAGCTCCGAGATGAGGGTCAGGTCATCGGCGCCGACGATCTCGCGCCGGCAGTGCGAGCGCCAGTGGCACAGAGCGCACGCACTGATCAGACCGGGCCGCGTCGTGACGTGCCGATCGACTATGTCCTCCACGCAGACCAGAGTCTCGCCGTACTCGTCCCACATCGTGCTCTTGACTCGCGGTCCGCGGGACCCGGCAAGGTCATAGAAAACCTCGTCTCCATGAATGTCCCACACGAAACTGTCCCTGGAGGCCGCCAGCCCCTTCTGCTGAAGGATGTCCGAGTAGAGGGCCAACTGAACCGCGTAGTGGCGCTTCGGCTTGCCGTCGGAGTCTTCGTTCGCCCCCTCGGCGCCCGCGCCGCTCTTGATGTCGCCGGGGATGTAGCCTGGTCCGGCGCGCCTGAGCAAGTCGGGTTCACCGAGCAGCCGCCCGTGGCTGATCCGCCCGCCGTAGATCAGCCGCTCGCCCTCTTCCATGGCCTCCAGTGTCAGGCCTTCCCGCTCTTCACGAGGAACATCGCGCAGGTTGAGAAACGGGACCTCGAGCCCTTCAATCGTTTCCCGCTCGAAGAGGTGCCCGCGCTCCCAGAGGAGTTCGACGAACGGGCTGACCTCATCGCGATCGGCCGGATCGCCGAAGAGGTCCAGGGTCACCCGGTGCGGACACGTCGTGTAGCTGTAGAGCATCGAGGCCGTGATCATCTCAGGCATTGTACCGCTCGCCTGGATGTGCGTTGAACGCTGTCGAGCGGGAGCTCAAGTGGTTTTCGTCTCTCAGCTTGACGCCAGTCCGGGGAAGGTCTCACAGAGCAGAATGTGAAACTGACGGCGCGCCAGCCTGTACCTTCCCGAGCTGGATCGCCTCGGCGGCGAGGCGATCGGGGCGGTTCGGGGAATGCTGGGACTGCGCTATGATGCGCAGGCGACTGGAACTCGGGGGAGGTTCATCATGAGGGAACGCTCGAAACACACGATTCTGCTGGCAGGACTGGCGTTGCTCCTTTCGCTGGCGGTGTCGGCCGGAGGACCGGACTATGCCTTCGGCGGTGGCGGGCCGGGAATTGGCCTGCTCATGCCCGATTTGGAAGGAATCAACGCGTTTGTGACGGGACTTGGGTTCGCGCCGTTCGGCGACAGCCTGTTCCTCGTCGGGGGGGAAGGCCGCGGCGGCCTGATGCCCGGATTCGCGGCCGGTGGCGCCGGTTGGGGCGCGTGGGTCGAGTCGGAAAAGGGCAGTCTCCATGCCGAATACGGGCTCGGCCTGGGCGGATTCGACCTCGGCTACGCCCTCGGAGGAGACGAGAGCTCGGTGCTGAGCGTCGGTGCGGTGATCGGCGGGGGGATCGCGGAGCTGATCCTGACTGAACACCCGCCGGTCGCGCCGTTCGGCGTCGGAGCGCAGGGGCTCGTCATCGAACCGGCAGAGCAGATCTACGATAGTTTCTTCGCGTTTACCGCACCGTACGTCGATGTGCAGATTCAGCTGATCGACTGGATCGGGCTTGCCGTTCGGGCCGGCTATCTGTGGTCGCCGATCGAATTGAACTGGCAGGATGATGGATTGCTCGACCCGCCAGGTCTGGCGCCCTCCGGGCCCTATGTCCGTCTTTCGATCCGGTTCGGCGGGATCGGGAGCCTTGTGTTGGTCCCGTTGGCCGATCGCCTTCAGGGTGTGTTGGACAAGGCTGTCGGCAGCCGCAAGAGCTCATACACCGGCGCGGTGCTCTACGTGGACCACCCTGCGACCGGCGTTTGGGCGGGAGCCGCCGGGCTGGCTGATGTCGCAACGGAAGAGCCGATGGCCGCGAACAGTCAGTTCGGCATCGGCAGCATTGCCAAGCCGTTCGTCGCGACCGTCGTCCTCCAGCTGATGGAGGAGGGGTCGATCGATCTCGACACCCTGATCGGAACCTACCTTCCCGAGGATCTCGTCGCCAGGGTGTCGTTCGGCGATCAGATCACGGTTCGCATGCTGCTCAATCACACCAGCGGCATCGCCGAATGGCTGACCGAAGACGTCATCGCGCAGATCGCCGAAGACCTATCGATCGTGTGGGATGTCGAGAGATTGCTGGACATCGCCCGAGAGCAGGAGCCGTTCTTCCTCCCCGGCGCGGGGCTTGCCTACTCGAACACCGACTACACCCTCCTCGGCGCGATCATCGAGGCGGTCACCGGGAACTGGTGGGGCGACGAGGTTCGCACACGCATCCTCGATCCGATCGGCCTGAACGACACCGTCGTTCGGGCTCCGGGCGATGCGTCGATCCCCGTCGGGATGGCGCGAGGCTACGCCGCGATGGGCGGGGAGTTCCTCGATCTGACGCCGGTCGATCCGTCGATGGCCGGGGCTGCCGGCGGGAACGCGATGGTCTCCACGACGAGCGATCTGGCCCGCTTCCTCGACGCGCTCCTCGCCGGCGAGCTGTTCGCCTCGGAAGAGACTCTTGCGGAGATGCTCGACTTCGTCGACGCGCCCGATGATCTCGGCTACCCGTACTGGTACGGGCTGGGGCTGGAGAAGCGCACCATCGGCGGGATGACGCTCATCGGCCACGCCGGAGGCGCCGTTGGTTACAGCACGGTGATGTACCACGCGCCGGATCTCGACGTCACGATCGTTGCATCGGACAACGTCATCGATCTGGGGACGGCCTATCTCGACCTGATGATGCCGGCGTTGAGGGAGCTCAGTCGCTAGGCACCGCGTGATCGGTGTTCTTCGGGCGCGGAGCGTCGTACACTCGGCCCGATGCCGTTTCCCAGGGATTCGATGTACTGGAAGTTCCGCCTCTACGGGTTTCTGAAGAACCTCCGGTTCTTCGACCCGTTCCTGATCCTCTTCCTGCGGGAGATGGGGCTGCCGTTCCTGCAGATCGGGATCTTGTACTCGATCCGCGAGATCTCGACGAACGTGCTCGAGATCCCGACCGGTGTTCTGGCCGATGCCTTTGGGCGCCGGAAGGCGATGATCGCCTCGTTCTCGGCGTATCTGGTTTCGTTCGCGGTCTTCTACGCGCTCCCCCACTTCTGGGCCTACGCGATCGCGATGATCGCGTTCGCCCTCGGGGAAACCTTCCGCTCCGGCACGCACAAGGCGATGATCCTCGAGCACTTGCGCCGCAACGGCTTGGAGGCGCACAAGGTCAGCTACTACGGGCGCACGCGAGCGGCGTCGCAGTTCGGATCGGCGATCGCGGCGCTGATCGCGGGCGGTCTCATCTTCTACGCCGGCGGATTCCGCATCGTCTTCCTCGCCTCCACGATTCCCTACGCCCTCGGACTCGTTCTCTTCCTCACCTATCCGAAGGAGCTCGACGGGGAGCGGATCGCGCTCACCGGCACGTGGCGTGCTCGCCCCTGGTGTCGCCTGAAAGCGACCGGTTTCGACGGCTTCGCGATGCTTCGACGGCCGGCACTCCTTCGAGGGTTCCTCTCAAGCGCCGGCTTCGATGCCGTCTTCAAGTCGACCAAGGACTACCTCCAGCCGATCCTGCAGACGCAAGCGCTGGCCCTGCCCGTTCTGCTTTCGCTCTCGGCCGGCCAGCGCGTTGCCGTGGTCGTCGGAGTTCTCTACTTCGCGATCCATCTCGGAACGTCGTTTGCCTCGTCGTCCGCGGGGCACGTGGAGCGCCGGGTCCGTTCGCTTCCGCGTGCCGTTGACGTGACGTTCTTCGTGGGACTCGCCCTGCTTGCCGGGGCAGGAGCCGCCGCGTGGATGGGTGTGCCCGGCGTTGCGATTGTCGGGTTCTTCCTCGTCTTTGCCGTTCAGAACCTGCGCCGCCCGATGCTGGTCGGGTTTCTCTCCGATCTCATGCCCCACCGCGCGATGGCGACCGGTCTGTCGGCCGAGTCGCAGCTGCGGACGCTGTTGATGGCGGGGATGGCGCCGCTTCTCGGGTACCTCGCCGATCGCTTCGGCGTCGGCCCCGCGGTCCTCGCCCTCTCGGCCGCCGGCCTCGCACTCCTACCGCTGATCCGGGTCGGGCGATTGCGGCAACCGGTTCGAGTCCCCTAGGCTCCACCCTGAGTGACTGATTGTAGAACTGGAGCTAGATCAGAAGTGCTGGATTCCAGTCCTACAGGCAGTCGGTAGTG
>Ga0272443_10001847_pt1 | contig 28867 bp, 30 predicted proteins | sample SSMAcet12_FD_193581 | JGI IMG/M metagenome (GOLD analysis project Ga0272443, IMG submission 193581) | Marine sediment archaeal communities from Little Sippewissett salt marsh, Falmouth, MA, United States - SSM-Acet-12 | ecosystem: Environmental > Aquatic > Marine > Wetlands > Sediment ... | reverse complement strand
GTGCGCATCCGGTCGCAAGGATGAAGCGCAACTAGTGCGCATCCGGTCACAGGAGTAGAACACGGGGCAGCGAGCGACGCGAACAAGAAATGCGGCCAACCGGCTCACAGAGAGCGGTTGGCCGCGATGTCTTGCAGCAAAAGGCTCGGCGGCGATGAAGATCGGGATAGATCTTCGTTTGCCGCCGAGAGCAGATTACTTCCTGGAAACGCCTCCGGCTTTGGTGACTTTCAGCGTCTTCTCCACCTTGCGCTTCAGTTCTTTGCCCGGCTTGAACAGCGGGACGACCTTGGCGCTGACCTGGATGGGCTTCTTGGTTTGGGGATTGATCCGACTACTTGCCTTTCGGGCACGAACGGCGAACTTGCCGAACCCGACAAGCTTGAGCTCGTCGCCTTCCAGCAGGGTTTCTTCGATCAACCCAAGCATCGAATCCACCATGCCGCGGGCTTCCTTCTTCGTGAGGTTCGCCCGAGTCGCCAGTCGATCAATAAACTCACCCTTATTCATCCAAGCCTCCTTGAACGGTTTCGTGATGCATTATTCTTCGTCGTCGAGTCCGGCATCTCCGAGGAGATCCCGCATGCTCAGGGATTCGTGGCCACCTTCATCGAGGAATGCACGATCGAAGTAGGGGTCACGGCGCTGCTTCTTGCCACCACGGCGACGCGGTGGTGCACTGTGCTCGCGTGCCGGTGGTACATCCGGCGGCGGAAGAAGGCTGCGCATGCTGAGACGGACTTGGCGTTTCTCTTCGTTGATTCCGATGATGCGAGCCTGAACCTTGTCACCCACAGACAACACGTCGCCCGGGGTGGCAATACGCTGATCGCTGATCTCCGAAACGTGGATCAGACCATCGACGTCCTTGGTGATCTTCATGAAGGCACCGAAGTCCTTCAGTTCAGTGATCTCACCGTCGATGACTTGATCGAGTGCGTATTGCTCGACGAACTGCCGCCAAGGATTGGGCTTGAGCTCGCGTATGCTGAGGCTGATGCGTCGCTCGGCCGATTCAACGCTGAGGACCTTGACATCCACTTCATCGCCTTCGGACAGCGCATCTCGAGGATGGGCCACGTGTCCCCAATCGATCTCAGAGACATGGACAAGCCCTTCGACGCCGTCTTCCAGCTTCACGAAGGCGCCGAAATCGGTGAGCTTCGTGACGGCTCCATGAACCTCGGTTCCCCGAGGGTACTTCTCTGCCACGGCCATCCAAGGATCATCTTGCGTTCGACGCAAAGACAGGCTGATGCGATGAGCCGATTCGTCGCAACTGAGGACGACAACATCAACATTGTCACCGACGGAGACGACATCTTTCGGGTTCTCGGGGTAGCCCCACGAAAGCTCGGAAACGTGAACGAGACCCTCGATGTCCTTCTCCATCTCGACGAAGGCGCCGAAGTCGGTGACGCTGACAACGGTTCCGGTAACCCGCGTTCCGGTGGTATACCGCTCGCTGATTCCTTCCCAAGGATTCTGACGTAGTCGCTTGATGGACAGGGAAACCTTGCCCTTGGTCTTGTCGAAGTCGATGACCTTAACCTTGATCTCGTCTCCGACTTTGTATTCGTTGGGGGGTGCGGGAAGGTCTTTCCACGCGATTTCCGAGCGATGGACAAGCCCCTCGAAGCCACCGATGTCGACGAACAGCCCGAAGTCTACGACACTGCGGATCTTTCCGTCGAGGACCTGTTCCTTCTCCAGAGACTCGAACAGCTGCTTGCGGCGTCGCTGCTCTTCGTCCTTGAGAAAGGCCTTGTGGGAGACCACAAGGTTCTTGTCGCGACGTGAAAGCTCGAGGATCTTGAGTTTGATCCGCTTTCCCTTGAGGTCCGAGATACTGCTCGGCAGATCGCTTCCCAAATGAGAGCCGGGAAGGAATGCGCGAATGCCATCGAGGTTGACGTGATAACCGGCTCCCTTCACTTCGCCGGAGATCTCTCCTTCGATGACCTCGCCTTCCGCATGCGCGACCTCAAGCGTGTCGATACGCTTCTCGTATTCGGCTTGCTTCTCGGATGCGTAGACCGTGCCTTTCTCTTCGTCGATATAGGTTACGAGGACTTCGATCTCTTCGCCTTCATCGATTTTGTGGCCTTCACGGAACGGAGACAGTTCCCCAACGGGGAGAATCCCTTCCGATTTGTAACCGATGTCGACGAGGACTTCGTTCTCGTTTACCTGGACGACTGTTCCTGTAATCGTATCGCCACGACTGTACGTCTTGACGTCACGTTCGGAGAAGGCGTCTTCCATCTTCAACATTTTGTCCATCCTACCGACCACCTACCGTTCCACTGCCCCGCAGTGAGGATTTACGGGCCCTGTCCGAGGATACCTGGGTTAACACTGGGTTGTGAACTCTCCTTGTTGGCAACAAACAACTATGCAGCATCGATTTGCTCCATGAGTGCGACGCTTAACCGTCGGTCGAACTCGGTGTGCCCTTCTGATGCTACCACGCGTTGTGCCAATTCATCAACCGTCAGCGGCTCACCGATCGAAACGGTTAGCTTGGGGAAGCGAAACGGGTAACGAGGTGGATACGGTCCATCTGCAGTGATGTTGACAGGCAGAAGAGCCTTGCCTGTCAGTCTGGCGAACCGGATCGCACCTTCTTTCGCGTCGACCTTCAATCGCGTTGTCCCTTCGGGAAACAGTCCGACGAGCTTCTCGCTACGAATCGCCTCTAGCATGCGGCGGAAGTCGCGGCGAGAGAAGTTATCGCGGTCGATGATTGTGGCGCAGGCGCGAATCACCGGTTGCAAGAACGGCAAGAACGGTAGAAGACCTTTCCGCGCAATGTAATGAACACGGTTCGGCCATCCGAGTGCAACGGCAAGAACTGCAGCGTCCCAGTAGCTCCGATGCCGCGCCACAACGATGTACTCGCCTCCTGCGGCAAGCCTCTTCCTTCCTTGGACTCTCAGGCGGAAGAACAACCGCGTAGGTATGACCAGCAGAAAGACGATCAACCAGTAAACGGCCCTATTCGCCAGGGATCTGTGCTGGCCTGTCAACGTTTCCCAATCGCTCCTTGACCAAAGCTATCGCTTCGGAGATGACCTCGACGAGGCTTTTATTGCTACTTTCGATTGTAACGGCGTCTTTCGCGGCATTCAAGGGGGAAAGCTTGCGTGTCGTATCGCGGCGGTCGCGGGACTGGATTTCGTGCAGGGTTTCTTCGTAGGCCGTCGAGCCGCGCTCGGCGGTGCGGCGCCGGGCTCGCACTTCGGCGGAAGCGGCAAGGAAGATCTTGACATCGGCATCCGGAAGCACCACGGTGCCGATGTCGCGGCCTTCCATTACGACATCGTTCTCCTCTGCCAGCTTGCGCTGCAGAGCGACAAGGATCTGGCGGACATCGGCTCGCGTCGCGATCCGCGATGAGGCTTCGTCGATCGCGGGGGTGTGCAATTTGTCGGTGATGTCCGCGCCGTTCAGCAGAAGCCGCCCGTCGGCGGCGAAGTCAAGCGAGATCTGTTCGAGCTGAAGTCCCGCTTGTAGGCCATAGGCGACCGCACGGTACATCTTGCCGGTCTCGATGAACGTGTAGCCGAAATGGGCCGCCAGCGACCGTGCCAGGGAGGTCTTCCCCGATGCAGCCGGTCCGTCGATGGCGATCTTCATCATCGTCTTCCTCCGATTTCGTGTCCTACCGGCGTTGCATGGGCCAAGAATAGACGGGCGTCGGGCAGAAGAGCAGCAAGAGAACTGCGTGCTTGCCGGGCTTGCTCCGTCGTACGGAACGCGGCGAAATACGATGACCCGCTTCCGCTCATTCCGGCAAACAAGGCACCCGCTTCCGAAACCATCGATCGCGTGGCTGCGGCAATCGGGATCAGGTCCGGATACAGGTCGTGCGCTGCCGGTTCCAGGTCGTTGCGGGCGAGTTCCGGACGGCTGCTTGAAGGAACGTCGCTCCGGCAGGAAGGCATCTCGTCGAACCGCCGATAGACAAGGGCGGTGTCGCAGTGAACTCGCGGTGCGATGACGACGAAGGTCTCGCTGCGGATGGAAGCGGACGGATGGATCGTCTCCCCTCTTCCTGTGGCCCGCAGCAGTCCGCCGGTCAGGAAGAGCGGGACGTCCGCTCCGAGCGAGGCTCCGAGCCGATGCAGATCCTGAGACGGCAGCGGCGTGTCAAGCAACGAATTGGTGGCAACAAGCACAGCGGCCGCGTCCGACGAGCCGCCGCCCAGACCGGCCCCAACGGGAATTGTCTTGTCGATGGAAACCCGCACTCCCATCGAAGATCCGGCCTCGGCAAGGACGGCACGAGCCGCCGCCGCGCCGAGATCTTCGCTTGCGGGGATGCCAAGAGAGTTGCGGGCAACCACCTCGCTTGTCGAAAGGGGGTCGACCGTGACTCGGTCGGCGAGATCGATCGTCTGGATCAGGCTGTCAACGGGATGATACCCATCCCTCTGCATAGCTCCGACGAGAAGTGAGAGATTGAGCTTTGCGTATGCGAGAACGTCCATGTCCTATCGATCGTAAACGACACGTCCGCCGATGACCACCGTATCCACGGGGTCGTGGTCGAAGAAGTAAGCCAACTGATCAATGGAATCGATGTCGAGGAGCAGGATGTCGCCGGCCTTCTCCGGCTCGATCGTTCCGACACGGTTGGCGAGATCGAGCGCGGCAGCGGCGTTGAGGGTGGCTGCGGTCAGCGCCTGAGCCGCGGAAAGACCGAGCCTCATGACGGCAAGGCTGATCACCGTCGGCATGGCGTAGATGAGGCTGGTTCCAGGGTTGAAATCGGTGGCGAGGGCCACCGGAAGGTCCAGCTCGATCATGCGCTTCGCCGGAGCATAGTCGGTGTTGAGGGTGAAGGATGTTCCGGGGAGGAGGACGGGGATGACCCCCGCTTCGCGCATCCGGACAAGACCGTCTTCGTTGACTCGAATCAGATGATCGGCCGAAGCGGCGCCAACCTCGGCGGCGAGTGCGGCAGCTCCCGTATCGGCGAGTTCGTCGGCATGAAGCTTGGGCCGCAGTCCGGCGTTGGCGGCGGCTCGAAGGATTGCCCGTGCCTCTTCGACGGTGTAGAACCCTTGGTCGCAGAACACGTCGCAGTAGTCAGCGAGGCGCTCGGCGGCAACAGCGGGAAGCATTTCGGTGATGATCGATTCGATGTACGCAGAACGTGATTGGTCGGGCGGGAACGCATGGGCACCGAGAAACGTGGGGACAATCCGCGCGGCCTCCGAGTGATTGAGAGCCCGGATGGCCCGGAGTTGTTTGAGTTCCGCTTCCGTGGAAAGGCCGTACCCGCTCTTGATTTCGATGGTGGTCGATCCGCGTTCGGTCATCCGGCGGATGAATCGACGTCCGCCTTCGATGAGCTCGTCCAGCGAGCAAGCGGAAACCGCCTCTGAGGTCGTAACGATGCCGCCGCCGGTATACGGCTTCCCGTTTGCCCGAGCGATGAACTCGTGTTCGCGATGTCCGGCGAACACCGCGTGTGTATGGGGATCAACAAACCCCGGGATCGCCAACCGGCCCCCGGCATCGATCACGCGATCGACACGTTTCCGGATACAGGATGCCTTCGGAGAGACGGCTTGAATGATCCCATCTTCGATGAGGATTGCAGTATCGGCTTGTGTCTTGAGATCCTCCATCCGCGAGCCACAAACGGATGTATCCCCGGTTGCGGTCACCAGCTCCCCGATGCCCTGGACGAGTGTTCTCATAGGCGAAAGTATAGATGGTCAAAGTTGTCTTTACAACGGGATCCGAGGGATCTATACTTCAATACATGAGGTTTGGAAGCAGCACCGGCAGACGATTGTAGGGAGGGGCGTGGTCGATGCAGCATCGTGCAGGATTCGTCGGCATTCTCGGTCAAACCAATGTGGGAAAATCGACACTGCTGAATGCTATGATGGGTGAAAAGCTCCTGATCACCTCTCCGAAGCCGCAAACGACACGTAATCGAATCCGTTGCGTCTACACCGTTCCGTACGCACAGATCGTGTTTGTGGATACCCCCGGACTTCACCGGCCCACGAACAAGCTCAGCCGGCACATCCTTCGCGAAGCGTTCCGAGCTCTGCGAGGCGTCGACCTCATCTATTACGTTGTCGAGCCGTGGAGAAAGGTGTCGGCGTACGATGCACGCGTTCTCGAGCAAATGGAAATCGATGAAGTTCCTGTCTTTCTGCTTGTCAATAAGGTGGACACGGCTCAGGGAAACGCTGTTGCAGAGACGCTTCTTGCCTACGATGCCCTTGATCGGTTCGAGGAACTGTTCCCCGTCTCGGCGAGACAAGCGCTGATCGATCCGAAACGGCTGGGCGATCTTCTGGCGACGACGATTGCCCGTCTTCCCGCGGCGGGTGCGATCTTCCCCGAGGACGTGCGGATTGACGAATCCAACGAATTCCTGATCGAAGAACTGATTCGTGAGAAGGTCTTTCTGCATATCCGTGAGGAGGTTCCGTACTCCGTTGCCGTTCGCGTCAAGTCGATCGATCCGCGGGAGAACGATGACCTTCTCGATATCCGTGCGGAACTGCTTGTGGAAAGGGAGTCGCAGAAGGGGATCCTGATCGGGAAACGGGGTGCGATGATTAAGCGGATCGGATCGGAGGCGCGGCAGGACATTGAAACCCTGTTCGGGTGCCCCATCTTCTTGGATCTCAAGGTAAACGTGCTCCGCGGTTGGACAAGAGACAGCGAGGCGATTGATGATCTTGCCGGCGGCGGAGGAAGGAGTTGAACGTGCGGAAATCCCGCCGTGTTGCTCTCTTGCCGTTTGAGCCTAGCCGCCGGGATGGAGTTCGTCCGCTGCTTGCCTCCGCGGGGTTCGATGTGGAGGAATTCGCCAACGTTGTCGATTTGCTGGACGCAGACCGGCAACAGGCATTCGATTTGGTGGTTGTCGATGCCTGCGAGAACGGACTGCAGAACCTGGAGGAACTCAGCCAGGGAGTCTCCGGTGAACGCATCCTGTCGATGGTTCAATCCAACACTGCGGGGTTCCAAGCCAGCGCGTATGGCGTCTATGTGTCGTACGCACGGACACCGATCGAACTGAAGCGAGACATCCGCCATTTTTTCGGAGATGCGACGGCGGTCGCCGCGTCGCCCAGAGAGCATGGTTTTGCAGAGCGAAGCGCGTTCGGCGTGTTCGAGATTGTTGACGGAACGCTCAGCTATGCCAACGAGGCGTTCGCCTCGATGTTCGGGGCGGCGCGCGACGAGATCGTCGGGCGGCCGGCGCGCGAATTGATCGCAGGAAGCGACCTGCCTCGGATTCTTGCACGGTTGGAGTCTCCGCCGGACCGACCCGAAGGACGCAGCACACTGTGTGAGCTGCAACACCGTGACGGAAGCACGATCTTCGCCGAGATCCGATCCGAGTGGATCCGTGATGGTGAGAAGATGCGGTTGGTCGGAACGGCGCGCGACATCACCATCGAACGCAGACTCGCCCACCTATACGAGATTGCCGTGGGACTGGGTGAATCGATCCTCTCGGAACCGGACATCGACACGATCCTTCAGCGGGTGTTGGATGCGATCACCGAATCGGCGGGGTTCCGGAGAGCGATCGTCGCGTTGTACGATCTGGCGGAGGAAAGCCCGTTCGAGGGACGGGTGTACAAGGTGCTCGGTTCGGGGCTGAGCGGCAAGCAACTTGCCAGAGTGCTCGCCGTGGATCCGATGCCGCCGGAGGAACGGGTGTTGGCTTTCCAAGAGACATTCCGACTCGGAGCTGCGTACTACATCCCGCATGATCGGGTGCCGTGGCAAAGCCTCGAGGGGCTTGCCGGAACCATCTCCATTGAGGGGAAGTGGAACAAGGACGATTTCCTGTTCATTCCGCTGCGTGGGGAAGCCGGAATCATCGGACACATCTCGGTCGACGATCCGGTGGATGGCAGTGCGCCGACGGCTGAGTCAATCGAGCCCGTGGCTGCCCTTGCCAATTTCGCCGCTTTGGCGGTCGAACGGATGTACAAGATTCATCGGCTGCGCAAGCAGAAGGAAAGACTGCGAGGTCTGTCGATGCTGCCTCAGCTGCTGATGCGCGGGGATGATCTGACGGAGATGTGTACCGAAGCGGCGCGGCGGCTGCGGAGCGACATGGAGTATGACCTGTGCTCGATCTTGTTACGGGACGGTCCGTTCCTCGAGCTTGCCGGGTGTGCGTGCGTCGACGAACTCCGTGACAATCCGCTGTTGCCCCATGTTGGCTTCCGCACATCGCTCGACGGCGAAGGAGCGTGCCATCATGCCGTGACGAGCGGAGAGATCGTCTCCTACGGAAACCGGGAGGGAACGCCGAACGATGGCGACAACGGACTGGGAATGCAGTCGGAAATCGCGGTGCCGATCCCCGGGCGGAGATACCCCTATGGCGTGATTAGCGTCAAGAGCAGCAAGGTCTCCGCGTTCAGAGAGCAGGATCTGGAGATCATCGGTGCATTCGCGTCGCAGCTGAGTCTGGTCATCGCCGAGCTGTACCAGCGGGCGACCGTGGGAAGGATCTACGCGCTTGCCCAGGAACTGGCGGTGGCGAGGACGTCTGATGAAGTCGTCCGCAGCGTGTTGGACTTCCTTGATGAGGAGTTCGACTACCAGCAGACGGCGGTGCTGCTGCAGGAAGGGGAGAAGCTCCTTCTCCACAGCGTTCGGGGGAGCGGGAAGCTTCGAACGATCATCAGTGGGTATGAAGCAACGATCGGACACGGGATTGCCGGGTGGGTGGCCAAGGAGAGACACCCTCTCATTATCGATGATGTGACGAAGGATCCGCGATACATCCGGGCGTACGAGGGGATCCGATCGGAACTGGCGGTGCCGGTGCTCCTCGGTGAGGAACTGTTGGGTGTGCTCAACGTCGAAAGCCCCGTGAAGGGCTACTTCAACTCCGAGGATCGCCGGACATTGGAGATGGTTGCCGGTGAATTGGCGGTCGCGTTGGCCCATCACAGATCCCAGGCCCGGCTTCGCGAGCAGGCGATCCGCGATCCGCTGACCAGGTTGTACAATCGGCATTACTTCAACGAGCAGCTTGCCGCGGAGGTCGCGCGTTGCGATCGCTACGGGCACTCGCTGACGCTGATGATGATCGACATCGATGGTTTCCGCGCCGTGAACAACCGGCTCGGGCACCTGGAAGGTGACGAGGTTCTGTGCCGGGTCGCCGCGATGGTCAAGGACAACGTTCGGACGACGGACAGGGTCATCCGATACGGAGGCGACGAGTTGCTTGTGTTGATGCCGGAGACCGACCGGGAGGCCGAGGCGATTGCAGCGCGGTTGCAGGAGAAGGCGAGGAAGATGGGAGAGGCTTTGCGGAAGAAGGGCTGTCCGATCGGCCTCAGCATCGGAATGGTGACCCGCGTTCCCGGCGACACCCGCTCGATTGAGACCATCCTCGAGGAAGCGGACCGTCTGTTGTACATCGAGAAAAGGCGTCATCACGACGAACGGCAGCAATGAGCATCGTCGTCGAGCCGTTGGGGAGCGTCAAGGAGCTGCTTGTCTGCGAGCGCACGATGCAACGGATCACCTCGTCATCGGAACGCGACGTGATTCCCGCCCATGCGCTCGTTGCGCTGCACCGCGCCGGAGCGACGATTCTCGGTGCGGTCAGCGACGCGGATGCAAATCCTCAGCTCATCGGCTGTCTGGTTGATGTCGTCAGTCTGTCCGAACATGTCCCGTCTCGATTGACGCTGTTTTGCGGCGTGGTGCCGACGCGCCGAAAGCAGGGTGTGGGATACCACCTCCGACTGGAGGAGCGGCGGCTGTTGGCGAAACGGGACGTTGCCGTCGTTCGCTGGGCGGTGGATCCGCTCAGCGGTGCTGAGATGGGCTTTGCGCTCAACAAACTGGGTGCGATCGGTGTACGGTATGAACGGGATCTGTATGGAACCCTCGACAACCCGAGCGACCGAGGACTGGCCACGGATCGTGTGGTGATGGAGTGGTGGCTGGATGCGCCAAGGGTTCATGGCCTTGTGGATCGGCGGCGGGCTCCGCATCACTTCCGCCTCGGGTTGGATGCCATGGAATTGGTGACGAAGACGAGGCTGGATGAAGCGGGAACCCGGACGCTCGTGGGTCCGATCCGCGATCCACGAGGGGACGTGGTGTTGGTAGAGGTTCCGGTATCGATCGAAGCGCAAGAGAGCCCGGAGCGTCGTTTGTGGCGCATTGGCCTGCGCGATGCACTGGAATTGCTGTTTGATCAGCATTTCCTGATTTCGGGGTTCGTGCATGAAGCGGGGAGAAGCTTCTTGCTGATGGAACGACGATCCAGAGCGGAAATCCTCGAGATGAGCAGCTGACAAGGAGGAACCATGAAGCGCAGCGAACTGGCAAAGATGATCGATCACACACTGCTTGGCCCGACGGCGAGCGACGAGGCTGTGCGGATCCTGTGTGCCGAGGCGGATGCAAACGGCTTCGCGTCGGTCTGCATCAATCCGTGCCACGTCCGATTGGCGAAGGAACTGTTGTCGGAGAGTGAGGCGAAAGTTTGCACGGTGATCGGATTTCCTCACGGGATGAACACGGCGGCCGTGAAGGGGATCGAGGCCGAACGTGCGATCGCCGATGGCGCGGACGAGCTGGATATGGTGATCAATGTCGCGGCACTCAAGCAGAAAGCGCATCAGCGAGTTCTCGAAGACATCGTCAAGGTGTGTAGCGCGGCGCGGAAAGCCCGCCGGCCGGTTGCGGTGAAGGTCATCCTCGAGATCGCATGGCTCACGGAAGAGGAGATCAGCTTCGGTTCTGTCCTTGCCAAGGCGGCCGGGGCGGACTTCGTGAAGACATCAACGGGGTTCGGACCGGGAGGTGCGACGGTTGAGGCGGTGGCGTTGATGCGGAGGACGGTGGGCGCCGAGATCGGTGTCAAGGCGGCCGGGGGGATCCGGGACTACGAGACGGCGATGGCGATGATCGAAGCGGGAGCGACGCGGATCGGAGCCAGTAAGAGTTTGGCGATTCTCCAGGGGGCGGAGGAATAGGACGTGGCACTTCAGCGGGGCGAGGGGATCGTCCTTCGTGTGAAGCCGTTCCGGGAATCGGATCTCATCATCTCGCTGTTCACCGAACAGTGGGGCATGCGTCACCAGATTTCGAAGGGGGCTCGCGGGGCGCGAAGCCGCGTCGGCGGAGCGCTCGACCTGCTGAACGATGTCGAAGTCGTCTTCTACGAGAAAACGGGGCTGGATCTCGTCAGTCAGGTGTCTATCATCGATGCTCACTCCGCGTTGAAGAGCGACTACAACAAGACGATGCGTGCCCTTACGGCGGCGAAGCTGACCGAGGGACTGCTTGCGCTTAATCAGCCGGAGCCTCAGGTCTTGCAGACGGTTCGGGGATTCCTAGGAACGCTCGATGCAAGTGGGACATGTGTGGATGTGCTGTGGCTGGCGACGATGCTTAAGGTGATCTCTCTGCTTGGACACAGGCCGTCTCTTCTGAGGTGTGTGCGCTGTGGCGAGACCACGTCGCAGCTTGTCTTCTCACCTGAGTCGGGAGGCGTCTTGTGTGATCGATGCCGGAAAGGTCGGGGCGGGATTGCGCTCAGTCTCGGAGCGGCCCGATCTCTCGACCGCCTGCTCGAGCAGCCGCTGGAACGAGCCGGGGTTGTGCGGTTGAAGGAAGCCGATGTTCAAGCGGCCACGGCACTTGTCAACGAGTACGCGAAACGGCTTGCCCGCGGTCCTTGAACCGCTTGGAGGTTGTTGTCTATAGTTCGTGATCCGGGAGGGTTGATTCATGCACTGCACGATGCTTTGCGGCGATACGGCATTGTACGATGGTGAGGCGACGATGGTGGTTGCCCGCTCGGTCAACGGCGAATTCGCAATCATGGAAGGGCACGCCCCTTTGCTCGCTGCGCTCGATCGCGGACTGCTACGAATCAAGACGGCCGAACGCGAGCAGGCGTTCGCCGTTCGCTCCGGTGCGATGAACGTCGGTGAGCGGGGCGATGTCACGGTGCTCGTCTCAGAGGCGCACCGTGCCGATGAGATCGACGGTTTGGATCTCGCCCGACGCATCCAACAGGCGGAAGCGGAGTCGGAAGAAGAGGAAGCCGCGTGGTTTCGTTGGTTGCAGGGGTTGGAGGGGAGCCGTGGATAGACCGGCGTTTCGGCGGGTCGTGATCACCGGAATGGGGCCGATCACTCCGATTGGGACCGGCGTTACTTCTTTCTGGGACGGCCTGATCAGCGGACGATCCGGGGTGCGGCGGGTGGACGATCGGGTCGATCTTGACGGCATCGAAGCCAAGATCGGTGCGCCGGTGGACGACTTCGACCCGCTGCAGCATATGGACAAACGCCGCGTTCGGCATCTCGACCGTGGTGCCCAGTTTGCCCTGGCTGCGGCGAAGCTCGCGCTGGAGGATGCAGGGCTTGATCCGCGTGCCGCCGACCCGTTGCGAGGCGGCGTGGTTGCCGGCACCGGCATCGGTGGTCTGCAAACGATGGAGCAGAACCTCGTTGAGATGGTCAACCGCGGTCCTCGGCGGGTGAGCCCGTTCTTCATTCCTCGGCTGATGCCGAATGCGATGGCCGGCGAGATCTCGATCGAATTCGGTCTCAAGGGCGTGAACTTCGGGGTCGTCTCTGCCTGCGCAAGCGGAGCGCACGCCATCGCGACGGCGGCACAGCTTGTTGCAGGAGGATCGGCCGATTACGCCCTGGCGGGGGGAGCGGAGGCGGTGATGGTTCGGATCGCCTACGCAGGATTCGTGAAGATCGGGGCGCTATCGACCCGCAACGACGAACCGGAGCGCGCATCCCGCCCGTTCGACAAGGACCGGGATGGATTCGTCATCGGCGAAGGGGGCGGGTTCGTCGTGCTCGAGTCGGAAGACCACGCCAAGCATAGAGGCGCGGAGATCCTGGCCGAAGTGGCCGGTTGCGGGATGACGGCGGACGCTTTTCATATCACAGCGCCGTGTGAAGACGGAGACGGTGCGGCGCGGGCAATCCAAGCGGCGCTGGATTCGGCCGGCGCTGTCGCAGAAGACATCGACTACATCAATGCGCATGGCACATCGACGGTGCTCAATGATGTTGGCGAAACGCGGGCGATCAAGCGGGCGCTGGGAGCGGCGGCAAGCGAAGTGAGTATCAGCTCGACGAAGTCGCAAGTCGGCCATCTCCTGGGTGCCGCCGGTGCTGTGGAGGCGATCGCCACGATTCTCGCGATGAAGCACGAACGGATTCCGGCCACACTCAATCTTGAAACACCCGATCCAGAATGTGATCTGGATTACACACCGGTTACGGTGAGCAAGAGAATCCGCGTTGCGACGTCGAATTCGTTCGGGTTCGGAGGGCAGAACGCCGTGTTGATTTTCCGGGCGCCATAAGCTGTAGTGCCGTGTCCTCACCCCCGGCAAGACGAGGCGTCGATGGCGGATGGAACGCCTACGAACACGGGTTGGCTTCGAACGGCGCTGCCGTATCCTAGAACTGGCGGATGAAGCGAAGATCGTTGGTCAGGAACGTACGGATATCGGTGACGCCATACTTCAACATCGCCATCCGTTCGACGCCGAAGCCGAACGCGAAACCGGTGACCGCTTCCGGATCATACCCCACGTTGCTGAGAACGGCCGGATCGACCATCCCCGCACCACCGATTTCGAGCCAGCTGTCGGCGCCCGGCTCGCGCATGTGTAGCTGGACGGAAGGCTCGGTGAACGGGAAGAAGTCACCGGAGAGGCGCACATCGTATCCGGGTCCGAAGAACTCGTGAACAAACAATCCAATGATATAGCGGAGGTTCGCCAAGGTGAGTCCGTGCTCGACCCACAACAGCTCGACCTGAAAGAACACGGGTGAGTGTGTCGCATCCTGCGTATCGCGGCGATAGCAGCGACCCGGACAGACAATCCGGACGGGCGGCGTGCTGTTCTCCATCACGCGGATCTGTACGGGGGACGTGTGTGGGCGGAGCAGGTGGGTATCGTCGATGTAGAACGTGTCCCAATCGTCGCGTGCCGGGTGATCCGGCGGGATGTTCAACGCCTCGAAATTGTAGTAGTCGGTCTCGATTTCGGGACCGGCAGCCACATCGAACCCCATGTGAAGAAAGATCGTTTCGATCTCGTGCTGCACCTGGGTCAACAGATGGAGATGTCCGATGGAACGACTGCTCCCGGGAAGGGTGACATCGAGCGCCTCGCGGGCAAGGCGCTCCGTCCCCGCCTTATGATCCTGCTCCGCGCGACGTTCATCGAACGCCTGTTGCACCGAGGTCTTAAGGCCGTTGAGCAGTTCCCCGGCCTGCGACCGCGCCTCGTGAGGCAGCGACCCAAGCAGCCGGAACAACCCTGAGATCTCTCCCTTGCGGCCGAGGAATTCGACCCGGAACGCTTCAAGCTCGGCAGGATTGGTGACCTGTTCGAGCCGCGTGCTTACCCGTCCGGCAACATCATTCACTTGTTGGCGCAATTTCGCGAGTTCCATGACAAACAGAGAAGTATAGCGGTCGAGCTGGAGCGCCACAACGATGTCGGAAGGCGTCGGCGGTGGCTGAGGAAGCGGCCGATCGAGTAGTATGGATGTGTCTTCATGGGGCGAAACCGGGAGAACTCACAGGTGAGAGGAGTAAGCAGAGAATGGCCGATTACGGTAAACGATGGCAGATCCTCATCGACGGGATCAACGCGGACGTGTTGATCGCTGTCAACTACGAAGGAACAGACAAGGTATCTCTCCGCTACTTGACGGGGTTCACAGGCGAGGGCTCACTTCTAGTGTCGTCGAGTGAACCGCGAGCCGTTCTCCTCACCGATTCGCGCTACGTAGAGCAGGCGGAGCGGGAGACGGAGGGAACGGGTGTTGAGATTCGGAAGTCGGCGAGCTGGCTGACGACCGGTGTGGCGGAAGCGATCGGAGCTTTGAGCGTTTCGCGAGTCGCCTTCGCGTCGTCGAGGGTCACGCATCGTTGGGTGGAACAGATCCAGCCTCTTCTGACAGCCGAACTTGTCTCGCTTCCCGATCCTCTGAGCGAGCAGCGGGTTACGAAGCAACCCGATGAACTTGCGTTTCTCCGGCGTGCCGCGGACATCACCGACGGGGCGCTCGAACGACTGTTGTCGGAGATCCGTGTCGGAATGACGGAGAGAGAGGTTGCGTTGCGGCTCGATCTTCTCATCCGCGAATCGGGAGCCGAGGATGTTGGGTTTGAGAGCAATGTCTCTACCGGGGCGAATACGGCGCTCAATCACTACAATCCGTCGATGGATCCACGACCCCTGAAAAAGGGAGATCTGTTGCTGTTCGACATCGGGGCGTGCTACCGCGGATACCGATCGGACATGACAAGAACGTTCGCGGTTGGGGAAGCGGAGAAGCAGGCTCGCGAGATCTATGAGCTTGTCCTTCAGGCAAACCTGGCCGGGATCGCTGCCGTGCATGCCGGAGCGAGCGGTGTTGAGGTGGATACGGCTGCTCGGAACGTGATTGTCGCGGCCGGTCACGGCGAGCACTTCGGGCATGGGCTTGGGCATGGTATCGGTCTGGAAGTGCACGAAGCGCCGCGTCTGTCGCAGAAGAGCAAGGACACCCTGAAACCGGGGATGGTCGTTACGGTGGAGCCGGGCGTTTATCTGTCCGGGTACGGTGGTGTGCGTATCGAGGATGATGTGGTGGTGACCGACGATGGCTGTGAGATCATTACCGGATTCCCCAAGGAGAAACTCCTTGTTATCGGCTAGAACCGTCCGCCTGATTCTGGGGGCCGTGTGCATGGGACTGTTGGCTGTTGCTGCTGGGTGCACGCTGTTCCCGGCGGGACAGGCATCGTTCACCGTGGCGCCTGTGGTTGCGTATGCGGGTGAGGCGGTGACGTTCGACGCCCGCGCCAGCCAGGGACAGATCGTGGCGTACGACTGGGCGTTCGGAAATGGCGAGACCGGTGCGGGTATGCAAGTCCAAACAGTCTTCTCCCGTCCCGGAATCTACACCGTCGAATTGACGATCGAAGACACCGCCGGTGACCGGATGTCGATGGTGCATGACGTAACCGTGTATGTCCGCAGCGGAAGCGAGCTGCTTCGAGAGGATTTTGCAGTCGGAGAAGCGGCGAGCGCCAACTGGCTGCTTGACCCCACGTGGGCCAACGCGCGGGAGGGAGCGGTGGAGTATGTGTCATCGGCCCAGGACTACGCCCTCCACATCTTCAGCGGGAGTGAGGCGTGGCATCGGAGGATGACCGCGGTGGAACTGCCGCCGCTTCACGAAGGGCAGCGGGTTGTGTACGAGATCTCGGTCATGGCGACCCGAACCCGTGATGGATACGGGTTCACGATCTATCCGGCTCGTTCCAACATCGACGATCTGGTCGGGACCCTTCCGTTCCTTCGCTACGCCGACGGAACGACGTGGGTTGTGGAGGCTTCGGCGTACGGGACAGCAACGGCGCACCCGACCGCGTTCGTCCCCGGCGTGTATCGCTGGCATCGCTACGAGTTCTCGTTCTCGGAGGGCCAAATTGCGGTGGACGTCGACGATCAACGGATCTACGAGGCGCAGCAAGATGTGGATCTCTCGCAAGGCGGGGTGTACTTGTTGATGGTGGGCGATGATGAGCACGACGTCGGCTGCAACGCGTTCTTCGACGACTTCGTTGTTCGGATTGAGGAGTAGAAACGGGGATTCCGGAGACCGCGGTGTGCGGGTGAGGAGATGGCATGGCGATCCTGTTTCTCCTGTGCATGTGGGTAGCACTCGCCCAACGCCTGGATGGGACCTCGCTGGCTGCCGGAGCGGTTGCTGCGGTTGCCGTCTGGAGCATGCGAAGGCTGTTGTTCTTCGGTGAGGGGTCCGGACCCGGCTGGCGCGGAATCTGGCGATGGCTGTGGACCGTTCCCGCATTCGTGGCAACCCTTGTCCACAGATTCACCGTGTCGACCCTTCGAACAAGCTGGCTGATCCTCTCGGGCGAGGAGGAGGGGCGTGTTGTTGCCGTTCCGACTCGGGTCCAGCATCCCACCGGGAAGTTCCTCTTGCAGAATTCGATCACGTTGACCCCGTCTACGATCTCTCTGGTCAGTGAGGGGGATCTTCTCTACATCCATTGGTTGCAGCGCCACGGAACATCCGGGGACTGGCAGGAGATCAAGGAAGCGCTTGAGACCCGGGTGGAAGCGCTTTTTGAGGGAGAACATTCCCATGCTGGTCGTTGAGATCGCCGTAGCCGCGAGCCTGGTCGTGGTGTTGTGGAGACTCTTTCGCGGTCCGACGGCCTGGGATCGGTTGCTTGCCTACAACGCGGTTTCGAATCGAGGGATCCTCCTGCTTGCGTTGGTCGGAATCGCCGAGGGCCGGACCGTGTTGCTCGATGTGGCTCTGGTCTACGGGATGTTGAGCTTCCTTGGCGTTGTGATCGTGTCACAATTCCTCGAGAGGGGAGTGAGACGATCGTGATCCTGAACGGAGCTGCGCATGCGCTGGCGGCAGCCGGAGCTGTGTTTGTCATCATCGGAACGATCGGTATCCTCCGATTCCGAGACGTGTACTCGCGGTTGCAGGCAAGCGGCGTTTCCGACAATGCGGGATTGGGGTTGATTCTCATCGCGCTCGTGGTGTTCGCAGGGTGGCAGGCAAGCGACTGGCGATTGCTTCTGCTGTTGCTGCTGCTTCTGGTCACCAATCCAATCGCAACACACAGCATCGCCAAGAGTGCGTTCACTTCTCGGCACCCCGGGACGGAGGATCGCTCATGATCCTCTTGGTTCTGCTAATCGTGCTTCCGCTCGTCGCCGCGTTTGCCCTGTCTAGGCACCGACCATTGACGGGGATCATCGCGATGGGTGTGCTGAGCTTCCTTCTTGCAGCGGTGTATGCGCTTCAGGGGGCGCCGGATGTGGCGGTTGCCGAGGCGGCGATCGGAGCCGCGTTGGTGACGCTGATCTATGTGCTTGCCGTGCGCAGAGCGGGGCGGCTGGTCGTAGCTGCGTGCGACGTCCCGACGCTGTTTCACCGGGAAGGAACGCGGCTTGTCGGGCTTGAGTACGAGATTCTTGCCGGTTTTGCCCATGAAGAGCATCTCGAGCTGATGGTTCACTTCGCTTCCCCCGAAGAGGTCGCCGACACGGTGCAAAGCGGCGATGCCGAAGTCGGCGCCGGGGGGATGCTTCCCGCCGATCAACACGGCTGTCTGGCAACTCAGGCACACCTGGCGACGGCGCTGTTTGTCATCGGCGGCGAGGGTTCGGATTCGCCGCCGACGTGGAGAAGGGATGATCTCGACCAGGTGTCCGAGATGTTGCGTCATGAGGTCCGGACGCCGATAACGATCGATCTGGCGAGATGTCTCGCTCTTGGCGGGGATGCGATCGGGTCCGACGGCGTGCAGAGACTATCCGAACCGAGCGCGTATCGGTTCCTGGTTGCCGAGGACCGGAAGGAACTGCACAGGAAGTTGGATCGGTACGTGGATCAGCTGCGAAGCTCCGGTGAGCTGGATGTTCTCATTCGGAGGCACGTACGATGATGCGAAGACCCCGGCTGAACACCATCCTTGCGGTCGCTCTCGCCGGTGGAATCGCGGGTTTGTTGTTGTGGTCCGCCCCGGAAGCAAGTCGAGGAGGGGCGGTTGCAACGGAGCGCGTGCGTGAACTGATCGCCTCGACGGGGGCGTCCAACTCGGTGTGCTCGATCGTGCTCGGAGCGAGGCTGTTGGACACCCTGTTCGAGGTTCTCGTCTTCTCCGTGGCGGTCCTCGGCGTCCGATGGATGCTGGAGCGCGGAGGTCCCGACCCCTCGGCAGGTGAACCGCGGACGCATTCCGTTTTGGCGCCGGTGGCTGAGATCGCCGAATCCGACGTCGTGCGACGATCTGCGTACCTCCTATTTCCTCCGGTCACCCTGCTCGGGATCTATCTCGCCGTTTTCGGTCATCTCTCGCCGGGTGGGGGATTTGGGGGAGGGGCCGTGGCAGCGAGTGGTTTGTTGCTGGTGGCGGTGGCGGTCGGAGCGCAGACGGTGGCAAGGCGGTTTCACGAACAGGCGCTGGCGCGGCTCGAATGGGGAGTGGTGGCTGTCATCCTGGGAATCGCTTTGGTGTCGTTTCTTCTCGGCGCTCCGAAGTCGGGGCTTCTGCCGGCGGGGGTTCCGGGAGAGCTGACCGGGGGCGGCTGGCTCCTGGTCTACAACCTGCTGATTGCGATCAAGGTGTTCCTCGGCGGATGGGCCATCATCCACCTGTTCATTGAACATCGAGGTGAGATCTGATGCCCCCTATAGGCGTGGCCGTCGCGGCGGTCTTGTTCGTCATCGGGGTCGGAGCGCTGGTGATCCGGCGTGACCTCGTGTTCAAGCTTCTCGCGCTTGGTCTCATCAACTCGAGCACGATCCTGTTGCTGATCTCTCTTGATGCGCAGCGATCGACGATGGCGCCGATCGTGCCGCCGTCGGTCATGACGGATGTCGCCGATCCTTTGCCGCAAGCGCTCGTGTTGGCCGCCATCGTGATCAGCTTCGCGATCCTTGCACTGGCTCTTGTGTTCGTCATGGTGCTTGCGGAACGGTATCACACCACCGATGCGCTGCGGATCGAGCGGGCCGTCGCTCGGGAGACCAAACCATGACGCTTGTTGCGGCGCCGCTCGTTTCCGTGATCGGTGGGGCGATCTGCCTGATGATGGGGCGGCGAAGCCGTTGGATTGCCGCCTTCACATGGGCGATCAGCACCGGGCTTGTCGCGTATTGGATCGGCGTGGTCGCGAGGTTGGGACCGGTTCACGAGACGCTGGGCGGCTGGGACTCGGTTGGAATCTCCCTTGTGATGGATCGTCCGGCGGTCGCCTTCCTTCTGATCGAGCAACTGCTGACCGGAGCGGTTCTCGCCTACAGTTGGCGGAGTGAACTCCGCTCGGCGTTTTATGCGCTGTTTCTTGTGCTCGCGGGAGCGGTCACCGCGCTCTGCATGTCCGTTGACATGTTCAACATCTACGTGTTGCTCGAGCTGCTCACGCTGACCAGTTTCCTGCTCGTGGCGTACGAGAGACGGCCGGTCCAAATCTGGGCAAGTCTGAAGTATTTGTTGCTGGCATCGCTGGGGATGAGCATCTACCTGTTTGGCGTAGCCCTTGTCTATGCCCATACGGGTTCCCTGGGGTTGCAGCAGGTGGGCGATCATCTCGCATCGCTGACAGCGGCTGAGGCGGGATGGATTCCGGTGGCCGCGTCACTGATTACGGCCGGGATCGCGGTGAAGGCGGGGGTGTTCCTGTATTCGTTATGGTTGCCGGCCGCACACGGTTCGGCGAGCGCCGGGGTGTCGGCGCTTCTGTCCGGATTGGTGATCAAGATGGGGGTTTTGGCGTTGCTGCGGTTCTCCTTCATCCTTCCCATCCAGCATGCGCTGACGGTTCTCGGAGTCATGACCGGGCTTATGGGAGCGTTGTATGCGATCGTGGAGACCGATGCGAAGAAGATGCTCGCGTTTAGCACCCTGTCGCAGGTCGGGTACCTCCTGATCGGTATCGGTGCGGGGAGCGAGGCATCCAGAGTGGGTGTGCTGATGTACGTGGTCGCCCATGGGATGTTCAAGGGGTTGCTGTTCCTTGCGGTCGGTGATGCGGGACAGCGCTTGGGGAGTACGGAACTCTCCGTTCTGCGGGCCCGCCGGCACGAGATCCCGGCGGCGACGCGCGCCGCTCTCCTCGTAGGGTGTGCTGCCATCGCCGGGTTCCCGTTTGTCGGAGGGTTCTGGGCCAAGGAATGGCTCCTGCAGGGGAGCCCTCCGCTCCAGCAGGCGCTGCTGTGGCTGCTGATGTTCTGTACCACAGTGGTCTTCTCCAAACTGCTGCCGGCGGGGCTGGCACGGGGACGAGGTGGCGGCGTTCGACACGGAGGGATTCCGTATGTGATGCTTGGAGCGGGGATGCCGCTTGTTTTCATGCTGTCGAGGATCCTTGCACCGGGGCAGGCGACGGGGACGGCCGACGCGACGCTGGTTCAGGCCGGTTGGAGCCTCGGGGTTGTTGCCGTGGGGACGTTCGTCGGCGTCAAGTTTCGTGTTCTGCAGAGAATGAGAGTTCCCCGCAGCGTCTTCCGCATTGAAGAGAGCGTTCTCGTGATGTTGTTCGGAGTCTTTGTCGTTCTTGCTGTGGTCCTGGTGACTTCGCCCTGAGGGGGCCTTGGACATGCCCCGGGCGTGAAAGGTGGAATGAAGGGATGAGGATGTATCGCGGTTTTGTCCTGGATATGGACGGTGTCATCGTTCGCGGGGGACGGGCCGTTCCCGGAGCGGCGGCGGCGATCCGGAGACTTCGGTCGCTCGGAGAACTGGTGTTTCTTACCAACAACTCAACCCGGGCGCCGAAGGAGGTTGCCGTACGGTTGACGGGGCTGGGGATCCAAGTACGGGAAGAAGAGATTCTGACATCGTCATGGATCGCCGCGACCCTGCTTCAGCGCTTTGCCGGCTCTGTTTCCGTATTCGTGCTCGGCGAGCCGGGGCTCGAAGCCGAGCTTGTGCGCCTGGGACACCGGTTGGCCGATCCTGATGAAGCGGAATGGGTCGTGGTTGGCATGGATCGAGGGATCACGTACGATCGTCTCGCATCGGCGCTGAAGGCTCTGGGAAACGGTGCATCGCTCCTTGCGACAAACACGGATCCGACCTTCCCGGGAGATGGAGGGGAGTCCCCCGGTGCCGGGGCCATGGTCGGTGCTTTGCGAGGGATGGGGTACGTGCCGGATGCGGTGGCCGGCAAACCGGAACGGGTTGCGTTTGATCTGGCCCTCGATCGGCTGGGGATGGAACGGTCCGATGTCCTCGCGGTCGGGGATCGGCTGGAAACGGACATCGTCGGTGCGGCGAACGCGGACATGGACAGCGCGCTCGTGCTGACCGGGGTGACGTCTGAGGCGATGCTGGAGCGTGCGGAGGTGCATCCGACATGGGTGTGCGCGTCGCTTGAGGCGTTGGCGGTCGACATCGAACAGGATCGGCCAACGAGACAGGATGTGCGACGGGCAGGCGGTAATGGACCGGTGTGAATGCGCGAGGCCGGTCTTGGCTATGAAATGAGCGGAGAGCCATGGAACAGATTGCCCTAAGGGTGACATCGCTCCGGAAGCGGTACGGCGACGTGATCGCGGTGGATGACATCTCGTTTGAGGTTCCTATCGGGAAGGTGTTCACGCTCCTCGGTCCGAACGGCGCAGGGAAGACGACGACGCTGGAGATGCTCGAAGGGATCCGGGTGCCGGATGGAGGGGAGATCGAGCTTCTTGGCAGGAAGCTCAAGCGGGTCGACCGAAAGGCGAAGCAGCGGATGGGCGTGCTGCTCCAAGAAGGTCATTTCGAACCGTATCTCCGGGTTCGAGAAGTGATCCATCTCTTCTCCTCGTTCTTTGACCGGTCAGTCGCCGCCGAGGACATCCTCGCACGGGTGGCGCTGCAAGAGAAGGAGAAGGCTTCCGTGCGGTCGCTTTCCGGTGGCCAGAGACAACGGCTTGCGCTCGGGGTGGCGCTGGTCAACGATCCCGATCTGATCTTCTTGGACGAGCCCACAACGGGGCTTGATCCGCAGGCGCGAAGGAACATCTGGGACATCATGGCCGACTTGAAACGGCGGGAACGGACGCTGATTCTGACCACCCACTACATGGAGGAGGCGGAGGCGCTCTCGGATGATGTGCGGATCATGGATCACGGGCGTGTGATCGGATCGGGATCTCCGGCCGAGTTGGCGTCGGGATTGGGGCAGGAGACGATCCTCGAGTTCTCGGCCGGGGGTGCCGGGACGAGCGGCGACGGGGCAAGCGCGGCACTCGGCAGCTGTTGTCACAAGATCCGCATCGACGGGGAAACGGTTACGGCCCACACGATGGATCTGATGCATGCGATGGAACGGCTTCTGGAGTGGTCGAAGCGGGAGCAGGTGAAGCTTAGCAACGTTGTCGTGCGTCAGCCGAATCTGGAGGACGTCTTCTTGTCGCTAACCGGGCGCACACTTCGGGAATGAAAGACATCCTGTCGGTTGCAGCGACGTACGTGATCACGGCGTTTCGCGAACGAACGACGTTGTTCTGGTTCCTCGTGTTCCCGCTGTTCCTGCTGTTGATCCTGACGCTAGTGTTCTCCGGCATGGGAACGACGAGCGTCGTTTTCGACGCGGCGCTGGTGCGGATCGAGGCGCCGCAGGAAGGGTTCGATCCGGCGGGAATCATCGAGCAGGCGTTCCGGGAGCTCAGCGGGACCGGGGAGTTGGAGCAGCCGTTGTTCGCCTTGTCGGTGCCGGCCGCGAATACGGACGAAGCTGTCTCGCAGATCGTCGAGACGCAACTTGCTCAATTGCGCAACGGAGAGCTTGACGCCGTGATCGTAATCCCTGCCGGGTTCAATGCTGCGTTTGGGCAGCGGATGGCTGCAGGTGCAGGTACGGAGTTGGTGCCGGTCGACATCGAGGTGTGGGTCGACGAGGGCCGGACGACATCCGAGCTGGCGTTCGATGTGATCGGTCAGGTGCTGGCAACGGTGGATCGTGAACTCCAGATGGCCGTCGGCGGATACAACGCCGCCATCGAGCCCGGCGTCATCTTCGAAACGGTGTCATCGGACGGATCCGGCGAGCTTGCCTATATCGATTTCGTCCTCCCGGGTGTTCTTGTGATGGGATTCCTGACGGTGGGCTTGTTCGGCGTACCGGGGACCATTCTGTATGGGCGGGATCAAGGACTCCTTCGCCGGTACTGGGTCACTCCGCTGACGGTCCCTCGGTACTTGGCGGGCTACGGATTGGGGCATCTCGCGTTGTGCGTGATTCAGGCAGCGGCTCTGATCCTCGTTGGGACGCTCGGGTTGGGGGCATCGGTCAGCGTACTGCAGCCGGCCACATTGCTGTTCCTGCTTCTCGCCGTCTGCACATTCCTTGCGTTCGGATTCCTGATTGCGTCACTTGCGCGGACGGCGAACGGTGGGATGGCGATCGCCAACATCCTCAACATGCCGATGATGTTCTTGGGAGGGTTGTTCTTCTCGATCGGCGACGTCCCGATCGCCCTGCGGGTGATCATGCTGATCAACCCGGTGACGTACTTGGCGGAAGGCGTACGTCGGACGAGTGGCGTCGAGGTCGGCCATGTTCCGTGGTTGGCGACCCTGCTTGTCCCCGGGGCGTGGATCGTCGGATCGATTCTGATCGCCGTGAAGCGGCTGTCGTGGGATGTGGAGCGATGAAAGCGATCCTTGCGTTGACGCGGGCGGAGTTCGCAATTTTCTTCCGAGACAAGGCCTCCGCGGTGTTCACGTTCTTGTTCCCGATTCTGTTCATCGTAATCTTCGGGTTCCTGCTGGGGGACGGCGGGCGGGCCGATGAGACGTCCCTCGGGGTTCTTGTATCCGTTGACAGCAGCCGCGTGGTTGCGGCCGGTGAGGTGCTCGGATTCCGGGTGACGGAGTTCGAGGAGGCCTCCGCTTGGAGCGAGGCCGTGATGCAGCGGAGTGTCGATTTCGGAGTGTCGATGGACGGCGGCGAACTGAGGTTCATCTTCAACGGCAGCCGCGTACAGGAGAACTTCGCGTTGGAAGCGGCGGCGCGGTCGTTGTCGTCCTCGATTTCGCTCGCGCTGCAGGAAGCGGCTCCGTTCATCGGGTCCAGGCGGAAGATCGCCGGAACCACGGAGGAGACGGGATGGATGCGTCACACGCTGCCGGGGATCCTTGCGTTCACGATTCTGTCCGCCGGACTGTTCGCCGTGTCGGGCCATCTGACGGCGATGAAAGAGCGCAAACTGCTCGATCGGATGCTTGTGACACCGATGGCGGCGACATCTTTGCTGATCGCGATCATCGCCGTTAGATGGGCGGTGATCCTTGTATCGACACTGCTGACGATCGCCAGCGCGCGTCTGTTATTCGGCGTCGCGTTCGACGTGGATTGGCTGCGGTACGTCCTCTTCATTGCAGCATCGACCCTAGGGACGATGGCGCTTGGCACGGCGATCGCGCTGGTGGTTCGCCGCGCGTCCAGCGCCGCTCAAGTGGCGAACATCCTCGCGATTCTGATGATGTTCCTCGCCGGGATCTACTTCCCGCCCGACGTCCTGCCGGCGGGGCTGAGAACCGTCAGCCGCCTGCTGCCGTTGACGTATATGGCGGATGCGATGAGGGATGTAATGGGCGTAGCGAGCCTCTCTCGCATGCGGTTCTGGACGATCGGCCTGGTCTTTTTCGGAGTGGGGGTGTTGATGCTTCCGGTTCTGGCAAGGTACGTCGTGCGCGGCGAGCGCGGGTAGATGCCCGCGCCGAGCGTGGGTGTAGGTACCCGCGCCGAGCGTGGGTTGGGCTCGGTCACGGTCAGACGACGAGATTCAGCACGCCGAGCGACGCAGCAAGGATCACGCCTCCGGCGACAAGCAACCCCGCCAACGCCGGGATGACCGACTTGCGCAGCGGGATCTCCAGCAAGAAGGCGGCTGCTGCGGCTGTCCAGACACCGGTCCCGGGGAGGGGAACGGCAACCAGTAGGAACAGTGCCCAGGGTCCGAACCGTTCGACACGGTGGCTGTTCCGTTCGATGCGGCGTGCCCACACTGCCCACAGCGAACGGATCCATGGGATGCGTTCGACATGCGGAAGCAGCCATCTGAGGAGCGGCAACACGATCGGGAGAATCAGCAGGTTGGCGGAGACGGCGATGAAGTACGTGAGCGCGGGCGGGAAACCGAACGCCACCGCGACGGGGATGGCGCCCCGTAGTTCGGATACCGGCAGCAAGGACAACCCGATCACCGTCAACACGTTCCCGAAGCTCATCCCGGAAGTGTACGACAAAGACGGAAATCAGGGGTAGCCGGCGCTGCGACCACCGCTTCCATGAGGTGGTGACATGGCAGTCTCCATGGGAGTCACCTATACTAGTCGCCATGCCAAGAGGAGGTGGGCGATGCAGCTGTACAACACCCTAACCAGACAACTGGAAACGTTCGAGCCATCCGATGGAAGCACCTTTGGGCTGTACGTCTGTGGGCCCACGGTCTACGACTATCTCCACATCGGCAACGTTCGTCCGATCATTGTCTTCGACGCCTTTCGGAAGTACGTCGAGCGGTTCCACGGATGGAAGACGATCTACGTCCAGAACATCACGGATGTCGACGACAAGCTGATTGATCGTGCCAACCAGACCGGCGAGTCCGTTCAACAGGTGGCCGAGCGGTTCACCGACGCCTACTTCCGGCTGCTTGACCGTCTTGATGTTCGGCGCCCTGATCACAGTCCCAAGGCGACAGAGCACATCGAGGACATGATCGATCTGATCAAGATTCTCGTCGAGAAAAACGCAGCATACGAGGTCGAAGGCGATGTGTATTTCGCCGTGGACTCACTCCCCGAGTACGGACAGCTTTCGGGGAGGCAGTTGGACGAGCAGGAAGCCGGCTCCCGGGTGGAGATGTCATCGCTCAAGCGGAACCCGCTGGACTTCACGTTGTGGAAGTCGGCCAAGCCGGGCGAACCGAGCTGGGCGTCGCCATGGAGCGAAGGGCGGCCGGGGTGGCACACGGAGTGTGTCGTGATGTCCCGCAAATACCTGGGGCGGAGGTTGGATATCCATGCCGGTGGAAATGATCTGATCTTCCCGCATCACGAGAACGAGATTGCTCAGGCGCAGATGGCGTTTGATGAACCGTTCTTCCGGGTTTGGCTTCACAACGGGATGCTATCGTTCCAGGGCGAGAAAATGTCCAAGTCGCTCGGCAACTTCGCGTATGCGCAGGACGTGGTCGATCAGTATGGAGCGCATACAGTCCGCTATTTCTATCTCTCACGCCACTACAGGAAGCCGTTGGACTACTCAGAAAAAGGGCTTCAGGCAGCGCATGCGGCGGTGGAGAGAATCGCCACATTGGTCACGGACATCGAAAGCGAGGCGGTTGAGCCTGCTGCCCGCCCATCGCTGACGGGAGACGCGGCGCTGTTCCTTGAGCGGCTTGACTCGCTGCGTGACAAGTATGTCGACGCCATGGAGGCCGATTTCAACACGGTGGGAGCGATCGGTGCGCTTCAGGAGGTCGTTGGGGAGGTCAACCGGTTCCGTGCCGATGCACGGGGAGCGGATCGGGGGGCCCTCCCGCTTGCGATCGAACTTGTGCGCGAGCTTTCGGCACCGTTGGGGATCCTCGTCAAGGGCGGATCGGGCGGGGATGGTGGTGACGCAAAAACGGAAGCGGAGCTTGTCGACCTGTTGATCGAGCTTCGCAAGGTACTGCGCGAACGCAAGCTGTTCGATCTCGCCGACGAAGTCCGCGACCGGCTTGATGCGTTGGGGATCATCCTGAAAGACACGCCGCAAGGCACGCTGTGGAGGAAGAGCGGCACCGCATAACGATGCGGCGTGGCGGCCGTCGGCAGGGATTGTCTCAAGGACTCCTGTTGTGCTATTCTCAAACACGTGGTACTGGTTCGCGGGGAGGTGAGGTACGTGCCGATCGAAATGCTGGCGTTGCTTCTGGTCGGATTCTTCTGGGCATTCTGGGTTTCTGCTTGCTGCGGCTGGTGGACCTGCTGCTTCTAGGAAGCGGCGAAAGCGAACCCAGGAAGAAGAACGAATCGGGAAGAGAGGGCAGGGCGTGAAACGCGCGCACAGGGTTGCTGTGTGCCACGTTGTACTTCTGGTAGGAATGATGCTCGCTGGTGTCTGTGCAAACGGGCAGACCAGCGAGCAGATCTCTTGGGAGACCGGGCTGGACCAGGATCTCTTCGCCACGATGCAGCTTGACCTCCATGGGGTGGAGATCGTGGTGTTCTTCGTGTACCTGAACGACCGGGCGTTTGACAGCGATATCTCGCCGGGATTGGCGGAGAAGCTTCGCCCATATGCTGATACGAACGCGCTGTACGCGAACGTGACGGTCGAAGGAAATCTCGTGCAGATCGGCCTTGATCCGACGCGGTTTGTCGTTCGCCAATTGGGAACGGAACCGGTTCCGTTAGGTGAGCAAGCGTGGGCGGAGATCACCACGGGGTTCCTCCATGGTCGGCTGCAGCCGAATCCGGACGATCCTGCGTACGGATCCGGGAGCATTGGCGTCCTTCTGCTCGGCGACACCATCGATCCCGGTCAGCCGTTCACGATCGTGTATGCCGGTCAAGAGCAGAGATCCGTCACAATGGCGATCGGCACAGGGACTTCGATTTCGACCGCTTCGGGGACGGAGCGCGGAAGCAATGTGGCGATCGACCCATCGTACGAAGATCCGCGACAGGAATCGGTGGCGAGTGACCCGATTGAGATTCCGTTCTTGAGCGCGTTGCTTGACGAAGCCGCAGGTGCTGAGGAGATGGCGGCCCTCCTCGGAATCCCAACGGATACGGTCCATGTGTTCTCGTGTGGCGGAGAGGCCGATCGGTTGAGGATCATGCTGGTCGAACTCTGGGGATCCCTGTTTGGTGAAGAGCCTGCTGGCGGCGAATCGGGGCAGGAATCCGCCCCGTTGCGGGAGATACTTGCTCCGCTTGCCGGAACCGGTGCGGTGATGGTGTGGGCGGCGTCGCCCACCGGAGCCGAATTCACCCCCTACGCGTTCTACATGCAGCAGGCGGGATCGACGTTCCTCTTCTTCAGCCGGTCGTCGTTTGTCGATCTGACCGAAGGGTTCACGCAGCAACGCGAGCTTGCCGCCGGTGAAGCGTCGGCGGGGATTGTCCTTGTCCATCGCGGGATCGATCTTGACCATCCGTACACGATGACCTACTGCGGGGTATCGTCCAGTCTTGGCGGAGAAAGTGCGGCCGAGGGGGGGATAACCCCATGATGATGGCTCGGATCCGGAACCTCAAGCGATCGCTGGAAAGATGCGGTGTCTAGTCTGAACGGTGGGAATCCGGCGAATCCGACGGA
>Ga0272443_10001846_pt1 | contig 28912 bp, 17 predicted proteins | sample SSMAcet12_FD_193581 | JGI IMG/M metagenome (GOLD analysis project Ga0272443, IMG submission 193581) | Marine sediment archaeal communities from Little Sippewissett salt marsh, Falmouth, MA, United States - SSM-Acet-12 | ecosystem: Environmental > Aquatic > Marine > Wetlands > Sediment ... | reverse complement strand
CCGCTTCACAGGCGCGATATACAACCCGGAAAACACCTTCGGATGGGCGGGAAACCATGACGGTTGGGATACCTCTCAGCCCCATCTTTACGACAGCGGGACGGATCCTGCAAGTGTGAGATACAACCAGGCATCAGGCAATGCAAGGGGTGCCATAAGGAACGTCGAGAGGGTTAACATGCTCCAGATAGAGGTGGGGGGAGTGGACGGAAGCGGTGAATGGATGTCCGGGGCTTACGGCGTGAATTTCAACTTGACCCCCGCTGAACTCGAGGGGGTTGAGATCATCTCCCTGAACTTGGATTACACCTTCGAGAACTGGGGTTTCGAGTGGGACGAAAGGATGTGGATAAAGGGGAACATAACGGACCCGAGCGGCACATCCAACTGGCTGTCCCAGATGTCCGATTCTGAGCAGCAGGTTTCGGACGCTACCCCGGAGATATGGACCCTGAGGGGCTCAGGGACGAACGGACCTCAAACCAACGGCAACGGCCGTATCTCCCTGGATATAACAGATATTGTGGATACCGATGGTGATTACTATCTGGCTCTGGGTGCCAAGATAAGGAAATGGACCGCCAGCGTGGAATGCTTCGCCGCGGGTTTCGATAACATTTCCATCAGCATGTTGAGGATGGACCACACGTTCACAACCGTCTCCGGTGCCGGACAGTTCGGCGGTACCGTGAGGATACAGGATGTGGACCTGGACGGTAAAGAGGACCTCCTGCTGGGGTCCCCACAGGAGGGGGCGGTCAGGATATACCGGGGATCAGAGCCCTACTGGGGTACTGCCCGGTTCTTCAACCGGTTCGACTGCAACGTGACCATCCAGGGTAAACCCGACCAGGGATTCGGTACCGCCATGGGTTCTTTGCCCCCGTCGGCGTTCAGGGAGAACATATCCCTTTTCATCTCCGACCCCGAGGAATCGGGGGGTGACGGGGTTGGTGTAATATACGTGTTCGAACTGCCCATGCCCGATGGAGGGTTGACCCTCCTGGATGCTGTGGATACCATGTACGGCCCGGAGGGGGAGGAAGCGTTCGGTCACTCGATCGTCCCTGCAGGGGACAGCGAGGGGGACGAATACGAGGACATTATCATATTCGGATGGTCCGATACCGGCCAACTGACCCACACCGTGATCGACAGGTCCCCCACCCCGCCGGAGATAAAGATAATCCACCCGGGCAGGATGGGTCTGATATCCGGGATCGTCGAGTTCCGGGTCAGGGTATGGGACATGGACGATGATGTGTCACCGTGGGACATCGAGTACTACCAGTCGGTGGACAATGCCTCCTTCGCATTCCTGGGTAACCCGGACAGGGTCGAGGGCAACGAGGGTATCCTGGACCTGAACACCATGAACATGACCAACAGGAGATATTTTCTCAAGGCAGAAGTGGAGGACGGATTCGGTCTGAGGTCCATCATCTACAACGGAGGTGTGGACGTCTTCAACCACAAGCCACCCAAGGTGTTCCTCAACAATCCCCAGTCAGGGGATGTCATATATGGTATCAAGGAGATATCGGCCCAGGTAGTTCCTCCAGCGGACGAGAATATCGATTTCCCCATTCCGTTCTTCTACTCCCTCGACAACCTGACCTGGGTCGAGTTCAAGAACTTCTCGGTTAAGAATCCCGGCAACCAGTACAACGCATATTTCGATACGTTCGCCTTCGACGACGGCCCCGTCTGGTTCACGGTTAACGCTTCGACGGAGTACGGTCTGAAGGCCGGGGACAGGACAGAGGGACCGGTGTACATCGACAACAAGTACGCCCCCGAGGTCGAGATATTGCGACCCTACATGAACACGACGGTCTCCGGCATTGTGAACATCACCGTGGAGGCAAAAGACAAAGACGGTGATATCGAACCCCCCCTTAGGATGTACATCTCCATGGACCTCGAGGCGTTGGACTGGGAGCTGATAGGCAACATGACGGGCCCGCATGGGAACGACACCTACCACTTCCTGTGGGATACCTGGGACTGGAGCAACGGGGAATACTATCTGAGGGCGTACGCCGCGGACCGGACCGGTCTTTACACCCAGGAGACATATAACCAGACGGTGCTGGTACACAACCCCTATTCACCTTCCGTGGAGATACTGGAGATCTCCGAAGGGGACTCGATCCAGGGTACGATAAGCATAAGGGCAAGCGTTGCTGACCCGGACATGAACTTCCTGCCGGGAGATATCAGGGTCCAGTACGGGGATACCCTACTGGACCAGTGGATCGATCTGCCCGGGGTCAGTTACTCGGGGGGTATCGCCCGTGCCTCGTGGAACACAAGGACCGTCCAGAACGGCGAGTACACGATCCGGGTCCTTGTCACGGATGCGGACAACCTTACCGCGGAGGATACCAGGACGGTGGGTGTGGACAACCCTTATTCCCCTTCCATCCAACTGCACCTCGAGCCGTCTGACGTTCCACTGATCGGGAGCATCAGGATCAATTTCACGGTCAGAGACGATGAGCCGATTAGGGACGAGGGCATAACGGTACGGATCATGGAGGGAGGGGTGCACTATGAGATCCAGGGGCTTGTGAGAGAGGTGTACGGCGGGGATTTCGTACCGTGGATGAACATCTCCTTTTACATCGTATGGGATACCGCAGAAAAGGATGAAGCGGGACAGCCGAGGTTCCCGGACGGACAGGAGTATTTCATCAACGTATCTGTGGAGGATGAGGACGGGATAACCGCCTACGACCAGACCGATTTCTCCTATATTCTGAGGAACAGGGATACCGATGTGCCAGAGGAGGACGGGGGCACTTCCATAGAGCCCTGGATGTACTTCGCCGGCGCCCTGATCGTCTTTCTGCTGTTCCTGATAATCATCTTTGCGATAGTCCTCATGTCCGGAAGGCGGAAACGGGAGCCCGATGAGGGTCCTTTACCGGACCTTAGATTGGAGGGAAAGGAACCCGAAGTCCATGAGGAAGCTTTAGCGGAGGAACAGAAGACGGCAGCAGAGGAACTGTACGGGGAAGAACCGTATGTGGCTCCGCCCTCCTATGAGGAGATGTACGAGCAGGAAGAAGAGATGCCTCTGGAGGACGCACTTTCCGCCTTCATGATGAAGGACGAAGCGACCGAGATTTACTCCTCCGTGGAGGGCCCCACTCTCATAACCGACAGGCCACCCGCACCTCCCGTACCGAAAGAGGAGCCCCTCTGGCACGAGGAACTGGAGGTGGAACTTCCGGAAGGGGTCCTTCCGACAAGAAGGGAGAAAGTGAAACCCCCGAAGAGGAGGAAGAGGACCGCAGGGAGGAAAGAGGAGAAAAGACCCGAACCCGGGGCGGCACTGGCGGAGACATGGGAGGAAGTTGAGGAGTGGGGTATGAAGGAAGCCGAGGAGGAGATAGAGGAGTTCGAGGACGAATGGGAGGATGAGGAAGAGGCCCTGGAGGTGCACTGCCCCAGGTGCGGTTCGGTCTTCGAGCTGCCACCCGATTTCGAGGGAGGACGGTTCAAGTGCCCCGAGTGCGGCAAGGGCGGGAAGATAAAGCTTTAGTAAATGGAAGGGGACTTATCCCGAGGGGTATATGATGAGGGTCCCAAGGAGAAGATCGGCCGCGTCCCTGATGTTGCTTGTGTCCATACAGTTTTTTTTCATGTCGTATGCCGGTGGGGACCCTCCAGCGATCTCTATCATCGGACCGGGACCATCGGAATTTCTGACAGGGAACGTGGAGTTCATGTTGGACACAACTCCTCCTGCGGATGAAGGTACCCTCTATATCTCCTCCGACAATTCGAGCTGGGAGGCAGCGGATGGATCGGCAGTCCCCGACGGGGACGGTCTGTTTGTATTCACCTTCGATTCCACTACAGTACAAAACGGGATATACCATTTCCTCCTCAACGTTACATACGATACCGACCAGCACCTGGAGGAATACCTGGGGCCCTGGGAGGTGTTCAACCCCAGAGCACCTGCCCTGACCTGGCTCGGTCCGGATATCGAGGCGGACCTTTCCGGTGTTGTCGAACTCAACGCCCAGCCGACCGGGGAGTGGGACGGGACCCTCGTCAACGGTGTGGAATACCACATAAGGCACGAGGAGGGAGATTGGTCAGCGTTGGGGAATTCGACCCTTCCCCCGGACTCTACGCCTTCGGCCCCCTATCCTCCGCTGTTCTGGGATACCTTCCCCTGTCCGGATGGGAACTACACGGTGAGGGCCAATATCACCACATCTTACGGCCTCACCGTTGAAGCATTCCTGGGGCCCTTCATGATAGATAACGAGCACCCCCCGGAGATTTGGTTCGTTTCACCGGCGGAGGGGGCGGTAGTGACCGGGGAGGCCGGGATCACGGGGGGATGTACAGACCCGGATATGGACCTGGACCCTGTCGGCGTGGAGTTCTTCTACAGGAAAAAGGGGGACCTTGGATACCAGCTCATAGGGGCTGAGGTCCCCCATCCCGTGTCCGACTTGTGTGACATATTATGGGACACCCTTTCCATCAGGAACGGGGATTACGAGCTGAAGGTGGAGGCCCACGACCTATCGGACCCACCCCTCAGGGCATCGGCCACGGTGAACGTTTCCGTACGGAACCCCCCTGGTGTAAGGGATGTGCAGATAGGAGCAAGGACCGATGCCGATCTGAACATCACTGTACTGCTCGATAGAACACCGCTTGTACTCCCTCTTGCGGTGGAGTACAGGGTAGGTGCCGGGGATAATTGGCTGGAACCCGTAAAGGTGGATATATATAAGGTGATGATGAAGGACTCCAACAGGTGGTTCTACGTTCACGTTGACCTCGAACCCCTTGAAAAGGGCAATTATTCATTTCGCATCGATCTGGAGGACGGTTACGGTATAAGGGGCACGTACACGGAGGATGGGCTGTTCCTCCACGAACCAAAGTTCGCCCCGGAGGTCATCGTGCTGGATCCAGAGGATATGGTCCTTGCGGGCAACGTGACCCTCAGGGCGAGGGTCAAGGACGATGACGTACCTCTTTCCGGCCCCGTGGAATTCTTCTGGTCCAGGGACAACGTCACCTGGAACCTGATAGGCAACGGCACATATGTTGGCGACCTCGTCTACAGGGTCGTGTGGAACACCCTGGAGGTGGAGAACCGGACGGGATACATGATCAAGGTCTCCCACGTGGACTCCCACTCGCTCGAGGGGGTGGGATACCTCAAGGGACTGGAGGTGAAGAACCCTCCCCCACCGCCACCGCCACCGGAGCCTGAAAAGAAGGAGTGGTACGAGGAGGGTGATAACCTGAGGAACATGATAATCGCCGCCCTCGTGGTCGGTCTCCTAATAGGGGCTGGTGTCGGTATATTCGCCCGGATGAGCCAGAAGAGGAAGCGCAGAAAGGAACACCGGAAGAGGAAACAGGAGGTGAGGACCTTCGACCAGGCCGGTATAAAAAGGAGGTCGGAGGTCAAAGAGAGCACTCCTCCCACAGATATATCCCTGCAGAGGAGGCAGATGGCCGGGGAGATTTCATCGTCCGATCAGGGAATCCCGGGGGTCGTAACCGGAAAGGCGCCATCCGTGGAATTGACGGAATACGAGGTTCCCCTTGACCAGTCCAGACCCGAAGTGATCCTGCCCGATGACAGATGAGATCGACCCATATGGAGACCTGTGTGGACGGTGGGGATCGAATATGCACTTCACGATCGGTTGATTTATTGTCTGAAAAATGTTCCAATCTTCCTTTTAATGTCCCTATCCATGTGAATCTCCATGGAAGGGGTCCTTCGGGCCCGTTTCAAGGAGATATGACAAATGACCAAGAAGGCGGAGAAAGGAAGAAAAGGACGCAGCATTCAGGTACCGGCGGGCGCTGTCTATGCGCTTTTGGCCGCAATGTCCCTCATCTGCGTCACTGTCCTCGCTTTAGTCATAGCTGACATGGGCGGGGAGGAGGAGAAAGAGGAGATCGAGCCGGCTCCCAGGACCCTGGTCCCCCATCTATTCATCGAGGATGTGTTCTTCAGGGGCCTCGAGGGGTCCCCGATGAGGGTGGAGCTGACGGTCTATATGACAAACGACGGCACCAAGGACGCCGAATCCGTCCGGGTGGACGCCTGGCCCGTGATGACGGAATCCAACATGGCCAAGGACGGGGCGTCCAGGGATGTCGGGACAGTAGGCGTCAACAGGACGGCATCACCCACGATGACGGTATTCCTGGAGCCAGCAACCACCCATTCCGTGGAGCTGCTCATATTCGAGAGGGGAAAGGTGGTGCTGCGCGGGCGCTCCACCGTATCCACCTCGGGTGTCGGTGGAAGCGATTACCAGAACATAGAGGTCAGGGGCACCGGGGACGATTCCGATTACGACGGAATCCCCGATGACTGGGAGCTCTATTACTGCCTGGACCCAAACGACCCCAGGGATGCCAACGAGGATACGGACGGCGATGGCGTGAAAAACATCGATGAGTACAGGCTCATGACCGACCCCGTGGATGATTCGGGAGGAGGGGGTACTGGAGAAGAGGAGAAGGATAGCAGCATACTGCCGGAGCCCCCGTTTTCCTTGGGTGTCAATGATTCGGATGAGAGCGTGGCTGCGTTTGGTGCCGCTCTCTTCCTTCTGATGTTCATCGGCGTGATCGCCATACTGGTGGGATCAGCTGCTTGGGCCCACAGAAGGAGCGAGAAGAGGGAGCAGGAGAGAAGGGAAAAGGCCTCCTTCCACGGTGCCTCCGGTTTAAATCCCTCCAGAACTATTGAGGATGGAAGGCAGTGTCCTCCTGAGGTGAAAATCCCCGGTATCGATGGGACTTCGGAGGAGTCCAAAGTGGAGAGCCAGGCCTCAGATCACGGCACCTATATAGAATACGAGGTAATGAACGAAGAGGAGTAGAGGTGAAGGATTTGGATGCGGCTGGGAGAAGGATCAGGGCGCCCCGGATATGGCCTTGGGCACTCTTTCTTCTCCTCTTATCCTTTTATATGTTCAATGTTTACGCTCAGTCGGAGGGTGACCTCGACGGTGACGGCCTCCCCGACGACTGGGAGGCCCTGTACGGGGTGGGCGGGAACACCACGGATGACGGCGGGGGGGACCCCGATGTGGACGGGTTGAACAACACCGCGGAATACAAGAACGGAACGGACCCGACCAGTTCGGATACGGATGGGGACGGGATGGAAGACGGGTGGGAAGTGGAAAACGATCTGTTACCGCTCTCAAACGATTCGGGGGGGGACCCTGATAAGGACAATTTGACGAACCTGGAGGAGTACGAAAACGGAACCGATCCCGGTAACTACGATACCGATGGGGACGGCATGGATGACGGGTGGGAGGTCAGATACGATCTGGACCCGCTTTACGATGACGCCGACGAGGATTACGATAACGACGGTTTTACAAATTATGAGGAGTACCTGGGGGATGACAGGGAACAACCAGAGCCGATCGCAGGGGATTCGGATGATTCATCCGATCCCTGGGACATATTCGATTTTCCCCGATGGTGGGATGGCGCAGGTTCGGGGGAAAAGGAGGATGCAACTGGGGCAACATCACTCTGCTTCCTGTTCCTCTTCCTTGTCGGCGTTATCGTGGTGGTCCTGCTGATGATCGGCTTCTATACAAAGCTGAGAAGGGACCGACTGCTGGACCACGAGACCAGGGAGAGGATCGTGGAGTACCTCAGGGTGAATCCGGGGGCCCACTACTCCGCGATGGCAAAAGACCTGGAACTGCCCCACGGGGTTCTTACCCATCATATAAATATGCTGGAAACCCAGGAGATGGTGTTCTCCAAGCAGGACAGGAGCTACCGCAGGTTCTTCCTTGACGGCATGTCCCGCCAGGGGCCCCTTGTAACGGGTTTGAAGAGGGAGGTCCTCAGGGCCATAAGGAAGAATCCGGGTTCCACACAGGCGGAGATAGCAAGATACCTCGAGATGTCCAGGATGAAGGCATCCTACCACATCAACTCGCTGGAGGAGCTGGGGCTCGTGGAGAGGATAGAGAGGGGGAGGGAGAAGCTTGTTTATCCGAAGGGGCCCGAACCTGCCAGGCCCGAGTCATTCGACGAGGCACCCCGGGCGGAGGCCGCCGATGCGGCTTGATCTCGATAATAAAAAGCCAAAATTAGATCCCACAATTGATATGATAAACTTTTTACCATCCAGGACAGCATCTTCCTGCTTCAATAATTAGTAAAAACATCCGGGTCATTCCTCACTTTCTGGTTGCCCGTATTTAATGATCAACAATATTGAAAAGAGGGCGATACCGATGATTGCGACCGATACGGATATTATGAAGAGTATGAGCGACTTATCAATTTCATTTTCATCATCCTTCTCATCGATAAAATCGGGGATCTTTATTGTACCAATATCTATCAATTCATCCTCACCCCTCTCTAGATTAGTGCTGTACACCTCTTTTCCGTCGACAAAGACCGTAATCTCATGTGTTCCTTTGTTGGTCAGTATCGTGAAATATCCATCGTGATCAGAAACCGCGGTCTCACCGGTGTCTAATGACACAACTGCTCCCACGATTGGGGTACCATCTTTATTTATTAATCTCCCTGAAATGATCATGAAATATCCCGAACTTCCGTTTGAGGAAGAGCCAGTAATGAACCACCATCCAATACTGGTCAATGCGTTGCCTGCCAGGTCGTATCCATATACCTTGACCGAATAATTTGTACTAATGTCAAGATAATTCTCAGGGTCAAATACAGCGGTACAGTTGGACCAGGTGAGATTCCCCTTGATGCCCGAAATCTTGATCTTTGTGTTAATAGTGTCCATATTTTCAGAGAATACCACAGTGATATTGGACCAAACGCTCACATTGGTTCCAGTCGGAGAGTAGGAAGATACGCTCGGAGCTTTCGTGTCTATGGTAAGGGTGATATTGAGTTCTTTGGAGTTGTTTGCTCTATCAAAAGCTTTGACCCATATGACATGCCCCCCATCGCTCAAGTTCGTAAATAATTTTGTTATTGTTAGGTTCATGAATATCCAATGATTGGAGTCCAATTTTACGTAATAACAACTCAAACCGGAACCGGAGTCCGATCCGTTCCACATCAAAGAAATCGAGGATCTATTAGAGATGGTATCAGCCGTGGGCTTGAGTATATTCAAGGACGGGGAGATGGTGTCAATGTAAAAGGAGCGGTTGATAAGAACAGTATTTCCAGCCTTATCCTCCACTTTCAATATTACAAGGTGTGTACCTTCGGAGAGGTTTTTAAAAATATGATCGGTACTGTTGTCAGGGATAGACCAATTGCTACCGTCAATTTTGATGGAATGTAAAGATATGCCGCTTGTGTTATCCTCTGAATCCCAGGTAAATCTGACTTCATTCCTATTTAGATAATGGTCTTTCGGTTCGGTGATCGTGCTTCTGGGCGGTTCCGTATCCACAGTGAAAAAGACGGTACCGATATTTTCGTTATGCTGTTTGTCGACTGCCTTCACTTTGAAATGGTGTCCCCCTTCCTTCAGGTTTGAGTAATTCTTCGAACGGTTCGATCCAACAGAGGTCCAATTTGAATTGTCCATCCATACTTCAAAGTGATCGATACCGCTTATGTTGTCCTCACAGGTCCAGTTGATCGAGGTGAAAGACCAGTTGAGGTAGGAACCGTTGGAAGGACTGAGGATGGAGATGGTGGGAGGGTCCAGATCGAGCGTAAAGTTGACAGATGTACTCTTTCCACTTTCTATTAATGATCCATTATCCTCAATATGATAATGTACGATGATATGGTATTTGTATGCGGATCCTGAGGATACATTACTATCGAGATAGCGTGAATTATTAACTGGGAGCAGAATGACCTCCTCTTCTTCCTGGTTAGATGAATTTTTCACCAATGAATAGTGATCCAACTTGATAATCTCATCAAAGATATCAGGTTCTTTCCAACTGAGATTGATGCTTTTTCCATCTTTTACTGCAGAGATATTGGTGACTGTTCTGAAATGGGGAGAATTCGCAAGTGGATATTTGTCAAGGGACCAAGGAGAAAGATCCATGCTACCATTTACATAGGGAATTGGATATGGTTCGTCTACAATTCCATCACTGTTATTATCGGGAGTTGTCCAATCTGACCAGTAATTGCCTATCCCTCGATCCGAGGACCAGTTGACCGCTGAATAGCACATTCTCACTTGTTCTTTAGATCTATTGTATTTTTCATAGGATCCATTGTTGAAAATAAAGGAATTATTGAATATTTTGGACCCCAAGTCGACATGATGATAAGAATATATTTCAATTACATAACGTTCACTTCTGTAGAAAATATTACCATTTATCGAACCATTAATAGAGTGAGATATCATTAGGCTAAAGAAATTCTTAATAAAAATGTTATTCCTTATGGTGTATGAATCGGATATTCTAATGTCAATTCCGCTACTGTTACCTAAAAATCTATTATTCAGGATGGTTACCTTTTTAGCCCTTAAAATTAAGGTCAAAGAACCATTAGATAAACATTCTGTCATCGATATATCTTTACTATCTTTAAATATTATCTGCCCATTCTGTAATGAGCAGTTATCTATTTTTATCCCAATATTGTTATCGATGTTCGAATAGTTCCTTATCAATGAATTCATTATTCGAATATCCCTAGAATCCCTCGAGTATAATTCACTTGTTGAAATAATTCTATCGAGGGTGATATTCTCGGACCCGGCGATATCGAAGATCCTACTCCTGAAACTCGTATTAGCCTTTCCATAGTACGATATGTTATCTGAATTGTAGATCGACATCATAATAAGGTCATAATTTCTACTTGCATTGATGTTCAGTTGAGATATATTGCACAGGATAAGCTGCAGTGTATCATTGCGGATATCGATTTCCGATGGATCAACATCATGATAATATCTCACAGGTTCCCCGTTAATTGTATTGTTTATCGGTATAGATAATGTTTTAAAATCGAGAGGATAAATATCTGGATATAATGGGTTCAGATATACAGTACAATTTGATAATCTATTATGGTATATCCTGATATTCGAGCCGGTTAAGACCTCTATTCCCCATCGGAAATATGACAAATGTTCGATTATATTATCCTGCAATAGAACATAACGGCCCCTGATTGAAATGGAAGCTTGATTGTAGAGCTGTTTGGATGTAAGAGTATTATTAATGATCGAGATATGATCAGATGAAAATATTTGGATGCCATACCATTCAAAATCTCTTAATGTATTATTACGTAGAAGGATGTGGGAACAGAAATATATACTAATTGGAGCACATGAATTATTAATGGTCTGGTTCTCTATCCTGAGCCACTTTACGTTTGATAGTAATATATATCCTACTCCTTCGGGTGCAGTCTGATTGTTGAAATGTGTATTCTTGCGAAATAAAACCGGCTTTCCGTCCACTGTGTTATTGGATGGGAACTCGAACCCATCCAGATATTCTCTTTCAGTATTTCCCCCGAAATAGATACTCGATGAGATCAGTCTGTTGCCGTATAACTTATCACTACCATGCCTGTTGTAACCATATATCCTGAAGGCATGATCAGAATATTTGAAGGAATTATTGATCACTATTGCATTACCGCATCTCGACTCGAATCCGATCGAACAGTTATCGAAGGTGGAATCATATATGTGACCGGAATTCGTTCTAACTCCCAAAGTGCAATTTGAAAAAAGGGACCCGATGATGTATGTGTATCTTGAAGATATCTCCACACAAACATTTCCATTTAGAAAATTACACGAGGAGATGAGATTCTGATCGGTATCATCGCAAAATATAATGCCAGACATAAAATTTTTTATAGTGCAGTTTTTAAAAGAAGTATTATCTCCATCAACTACTCTGGCTGTGAAATTGGTATTTATAAATGAGCTGTTGGAAATCGTACAACCTTTTCTGCTCGATATATGCAAACCAATATTGCAGCCACTGATGGTGTTGTTCTCAAATACTGTCCCATTAATGTTGAATAGATACACCGCTCCGCAATCCGGATGATAATAATTACCTCCGGTTACATTGAAAAAGGTACAATTACGTATGATGAAATTGAGGGATACGTCGGTAATGGAAAGTCCGAATTTTCCACCCCTCCCATCAAGGATGAGGTTCTCTATTATTATCGGATTTTTCGAGGATCCATTTCCACTCCATGACATGTTAGCTGCCATTGAGAGGAATTCCGAATCGTTCTTGATCGATATCGTTCCATTGAAATCTGTGTCGATTAATTGTCCGGAATTACTGGGATCCGAAAGTATATCCGTTTTCTCGGAACAGTAAGGGTTTCCCTGGAGCATTAAGGTGGATAACAGGAGCAATAGTACCATAGAGAATCTCTTGTACACTTTTATCTCCTCCCGTATGCCATTATGGAACAAAGTCTGTATGTATATTTGCATCAGAGGTAATCTAAACTGGATAGATAAAGGTACGGTCTTATCGAGTATTATATATTGTTATATTCTCTGATGTAAGAAACTTATTAATAATCATGAGGGGGAATTCCCCACTACCAGGGGATTATAATATGAGGATGGCCGGTTGGATCATATCGATAGCATTTTGTACCATTTTCTGCCTGACCGCGGCGGGTGCCCGCGGTATAGATATCGGCCCTGGGGAGAACGAACCCCCCGAGGCCGTGATATCGGAGCCAAAGGAGGAGGATACCTACTACGAGGGGGTCCCGGTCCCCTTCAATGCCAGCGGGAGCAAGGACAACGATACGGCCGTGCTCTATGTCCACTGGTCCTCCGACAGGGACGGCTACCTTGGCAACCTGGTGATACACGAGAGGGCCCTGAGTGCGGGGACCCATGTCATAATGCTCTATGTATCCGACGGGGAGGACAACAGCAGCGCGGAGGTAACGATAACGGTGCTGCCGAACCCTGGCCAGGAGGATACGGACTCCGACGGGATTCCCGATACGGAGGACCTTGATGACGACGGTGACGGGATCCCGGACAGCTGGGAGATCGACAACCAGCTGGACCCCAAGGACCCGATGGATATGGGTGCCGACCCGGATGGGGACGGATTGTCCAACGCTGATGAATTTGACCTGGGGACCGATCCCAGGGATATGGACACGGATGGTGACGGGGTGGGGGATGGGGAGGATCCGGACCCCCTGAATCCCAACGATGGGGACAGCGACGGTGACGGAATAGGGGACAGCGAGGAGCTGGAGAACGGAACGGACCCTTACGATCCCGATTCGGACGGTGACGGTGTTGACGATGGGGAGGACAGGTACCCGCTTGATGCCGAAAGGACCGGTGTTGATGAGGAGGAGATCGTTCCCGCGGAGGGGTTTCTGATCGGGGTCCTGTCCCTGATCTGTCTAGCAATTATCGGGAGGCTTCGGTCAAGGGATCGAGGCTGTTGAACCTCCAAACGGACCGATGGACAGATAACTATATACGGGGGAAGTTTTTTGGGCCCCCCCAATGTTCGCTTTGATTTACCTGCTTCTGCTACTCGTCGCCGCCCTCTTCTTCGGGAAGGTGGCGGACAAGCTCAAGCAGCCGACCATAGTCGGGAACATCCTGGGTGGGCTCATATTCGGCCCGGTTTTAATAATTGTACTCAAGTTCCTGGACCTGCCCGGGTCCACCGTCATAGTGGAGGACCTCCAGCCCGACCTTGTAGAGGAGGATATCGATTTTCTAATCACCGTTTCCATTCTCCTACTGATGTTCGCTTCAGGGCTAGAGACCCGCATCAAGGACTTCATCGCATCATTCAAGCGTGGTATTTTCACCGCCTCTTTGGGGGTAGTATTTCCGTTCGCCCTCGGGTTCCTGGGGACGTATCTTTACATGGGGGATGTGATGGTGGCCCTATACGTAGGTGCCGCGCTCTCCATTACGGCTGTGGCGCTATCGATATCCACCCTCATACAGATAGATGCGATACAATCCCGATTCGGCATGACGATAATAAACGCGGCGATCGTGGACGACATAATGGGGATAGTCATCCTTTCGGTGCTTCTTTCCATATCGGACACGGGGGAGCTTCCAAGCGCCCTGTCGGTGGGGGAATCCCTTGGACTGGCGGTCGTCTTCGTCATACTTGTCATATTCCTCATGCCCAGGGTCCTGAAGAAGATGTATGCCACAACAAGGGATATGAGGACCACGGAAGGGGTCGGATTGACCGTACTTGTAGCGGGCCTCTTCGGAGTTATCGCACATGTAATGGGGCTGCATATCATGATCGGTGCGTTCCTGGGGGGAATGGCGGTAAGGGAATCGCTCAACAGGAGGACCAAGGACGCCCTGTCCCGATGGGCTTTCGGTTTCTTCGCACCCATATTCTTCGGATGGGTGGGGTTCTCAGTAGCTTTTGAGGGTGCCGCCATATCACCGCTCGTACCCCTTCTCATCGTCCTTGGGATGACAGGAAAGGTCCTCGGGGCCGGTCTGGGTGCAAAGATATCCGGCCTCAACTGGGCGGAGTCCCTCCTGGTGGGTATAGGCATGAACGGCCGGGCCGCAGTTGACCTGATCCTCGCATCCGTCGCACTCAACGCAGGTATAGTGGAGAGGGACCTCTATTCGGCGATCGTGTTCAACGCTGTCATCATGGCCCTTCTGACACCCATACTGCTCAAGAGGCTGAGCACCTATTTCCTTGGGAAAGGATACATTCAGAGGAACGGGGTGTCATAGTCCTTTTGATCCCTCTCGGATACCTCTAGTTTTTGGATCCCCCCAGATAACCTTATACGGGGGGAGACAGTTTTCCACTGCCGATGCTCCCGTTCCTATACCTTCTCCTCCTTCTCATCTCGGCGCTCTTCTTCGGCAAGGTGGCGGAAAAGCTCGGGCAGACCGCTATCGTCGGTAATATTCTGGGTGGGATCGTGGCAGGTCCGTTACTGATCGCGTTACTGGGTCTCATGCCGTTTTCCGGGTTAGACCAGGTCACCCGGGACCTGCATCCGGAGAACGTCGAGGAGAAGGTCTTCTTCCTAATGGATTTCGCCATAGTCATGTTGATGTTCGCATCCGGTCTGGAGATGAGGGTGAAGGATTTCATAGCCTCGTTCAACACCGGGATCCTCACTGCATCACTGGGGGTCATAGTACCCTTCACGCTCGGGTTCGTCTGCTCCTACCTCTATCTGGGTGACATAATGGTATCCCTCTACGTAGGGGCGGCGCTGTCGATAACCGCTGTGGCATTATCCATTACAACCCTGATACAGATGGATGCGATACATACCCGCTTCGGCATGACAATAGTGAACGCTGCTATCGTTGACGATATCATCGGCATAATAATGCTGTCCGTGCTTCTTTCCGTGTCCCAGACGGGCAATTTCCCGAATCCCTTCATGGTGGGGGGGATGGTGGTACTGGCGGTTGTTTTCGTGGCCTTGTCCCTCTATGTCATGCCCGGTCTATTTAAGAAGGTGTACACGGGCGTTCACGATATGAGGATATCCGAGAACGTGGGCTTTACGATACTGATAGCGGGTCTCATGGCAGTTGTGGCGCATCTGATCGGCCTGCACCTGATGATCGGGGCCTTCCTTGGGGGTATGGCGGTGAGGTCATCACTGAACCAGAGGGCCAGGAAGGCGCTGGAAAGGTGGGCTTTCGGTTTCTTCGGCCCTGTTTTCTTTGCCTGGGTGGGATTCTCCATAACCTTTTCCGGCCTTGCCATATCGGCATTCCTTCCCATGATCCTACTCATCGCTTTTGTGGGTAAACTGCTGGGTTCCGGGCTGGGGGCAAGACTTTCGGGCCTCTCATGGTCGGAATCCTCCCTGGTGGGGATAGGGATGAACGGGAAAGCCGCCGTGGAGCTGATCCTTGCGGCGGTGGCGCTGAGGGCGGGTATAATCGACAGGGACCTCTACTCCGCCGTTGTGATCATGGCAGCGACACTGGCCATCACGACCCCCCTCCTCCTGAGGTCCCTCAGCAGATACTATCTAAGGAGGGGTTGGCTGGGGATGCAGTCCCATTTCTGACCCCGTTACCGCACATAAAAAGAGCTATACGTAAGAATTATACCTGTAAAATGGGCAGGATCGGACTCAGCCCTAGCATGAAAGAATCACTTCACTTCTTTTTGGAGGTAGTCTCCTCGTGCTCCTGGAGTATCTGATACCACCTCATTACCTTCTTGAACTGGAGGATTATGGACTTCATGGTAAGCTCTCCGACGAGTCTCCCCCCCTTCACGACCGGAAGCCTCTTGAGGTGATGTCTTTTCATCTTGAGAAGGGCCTTGTCCATGGTGTCATCGGGCCTGATTGTGACCAGGTCCGTTGTCATCATGTCCTCCGCATCGTCTATTCCGCCGAACACAAGGGACCTGAGGGTATTGGCGGAAACGGTGAATGTGTACGGGTCCAGCTTTCGGGGGGACATGACATCCACCATGTCCCTCTCCGTGATCAGGCCGAGTAGCTTCATGCTCTTGGTGTCATCCACCACCCAGATGTGCTTCCTTGAACTGAGGATGCCGATAATCTCCTCTATCGGGGTGCATGGCTCCACAAAGCACATATCCCACATCTTGGCCTTCATTACGGTCCCGACATCTATCTGGTGGAACTGCTTGAGGATCCTGGATATATTCGGTTTTGCCTTGACCGCACCCTCCGGAGGCTTCTCCACTGTCTTCTTTTTTTTCGACATATTGCACTTCCCGTCAGAGGACCTGTTACGGATAGTATCGGATACTTGAAGATAAAGGTTATCTTAGATTTCCCCAAAGGTAAAATAGCATCTCTCATATCAGGCGGATGCATCCTAGGGAGATGTCGGGTTAGATCAGGTCCATGCAAACGCTCCCGAACACTCCCGATATGGCAATAATTCAGAAGGGATCACCATGAAGGACCATATGGCTTTTCTCAAGGAGGAATACGACGAGCTCGTGAAGAACGGATTCAACTGGCAGCTTAGAAAGCTCCAGGGGCCTTCCACCCCAAGGTGTGTTGTTGACGGAAAACAGCTCATCATGATGTGCTCCAACAACTACCTGAACCTATCGAACCACCCCCGTTTGATCCAGTCAGCGATCGACTGGGCAAAGAGGTCCGGAGCGGGTTCGGGCTCGGTAAGGGCCATCGCGGGGTCCCTGGATGTCCACTTCCAGGTCGAAAAGGAACTTGCCGATTTCAAGGACAGGGAGGCATCGCTCGTTTATCAGACGGGTTTTGCCGCCAACGCGGGATTGATACCCCAGCTCGCTCCTGCAAAGGAGGACATGATCATCTCCGATGAGCTGAACCACGGCTCCATAATTGACGGTGTACGCCTCTCAAAGGCGGAAAGGGGCGTCTATCCACACAACGACATGGGCGGCCTCGAGGACGCCCTCAGGAAGTCAAAGGGGAATAGGAGGGTGCTTGTCATAACGGATGGTGTCTTCTCCATGGACGGAGACATCGCACCCCTTGACGAGATAGTAAAGCTCACGGATGAGTACGGCGCCATATCCTACGTTGATGATGCGCACGGCGAGGGTGTTCTGGGAGAGGGCGGTAGGGGCATTGGAGCCCACTTCCATGTTGAGGACAAGGTGGATGTGGAGATGGGGACCTTCTCCAAGGCCTTCGGTGTTGTTGGGGGTCTGGTCGCGGGGTCCAGGGACCTCATAAACTTCGCATTCAACAAATCCAGGACCTGGCTTCTATCCGGCTCACACCCACCGGCGGTTGCAGGTGCACAGCTGGAGGCAATAAGGGTCCTCAGCGAGGAACCGGAACACTGGAAGAACCTCTGGGAGAATACCAACTACTTTAAGAAGGAGATACAGTCCTACGGCTTCGATACCGGCCGTACCCAGACACCGATCATACCCGTCATGTGCGGGGAATCCCACAAGGCGAAACAGCTTTCCAAGGAGCTCTACGATCAGGGTGTGTTCGCCCTCCCGATCGTCTTCCCAATGGTGGCTAGGGACAAGGCGAGGGTCAGGGTCCAGATGAATGCCGGATTGACCCGATAGATGCTGGACGAGGCGCTAACGGCCTTCGAGAAAGGTGGGAAGAACGCAGGGATAATCTGAGGTGAAGGATCGTCCTCCATCGTATAAGATGGGGGACCCCGGATATGGGATGGGTCGATACCTTGGCGGCAACTGAGCGGTGAGCTGTCGGTGATACCGTTTCGTAAACCATGAATCAACGCAAAACCGAATACGGATACAACGACAATGCGGTTATTCCGGGTCCGGATTGGTCGATGAGAGGCGGTTCTCCGGCCCATTCTAACCAGGTATTTTAGAATTAAGAACGGTAATGGGCCATGCCGGATTCGTCAAACTTAGCTTTCAATAAAAGAGATGAAAAAGGGGTATTGAACAGAAAGAGAGGTGCTCCCGACGGAATGTTGATATCCAACATTTCTTTTAGACAGGTGAAGTGAAAAAACCACCCATATTGGTTCATATTTTCCCATATACTGCAGAAAAGATGCATAAAAGGGAAAAATATTTAAATCACAGTCAATATAGTACTGCTCGGAGGTCACCAGGATGTTCATCGAATACAAGGTATCGAATTTCCTTTCGATCAAGGAGGAGGTAGTACTCAGCCTTGATTCAACCGCTAGTAGCATACTTCCTGGCAATTTTTTTCAAGAACTGGATTATAAGTTGCTGAAAACATCTGCGATATACGGCCCAAATGCTTCTGGGAAATCCAATATCATGAAATCAATTCACTTTGCTTTGGATATTATCCGAAACTCTCAACAATACAAGGTGGACACAAGATTCCTTAACGTTCCCTTCCTCATGGATAAGTCATCTAGGAATGAACCCAGCAAGTTCGAGTTCACTTTCATAAAGAATTCCACCAGATATATCTACGGTTTCTCTATCCTCCCTGAAGGGATAGTTGAAGAATATCTTTATTACAAGCCGGAGGGGGAGAACAAGAAGACTTTCTTTAAAAGGAATGAGGGATCAAAGGGAAAAAGATTTAAGTTCCTGTTTGACAGGAAAGACCAGGAAAAATGGGGAAAGGAAACTATTAAGCAGAAACTCTACCTCCCAAAAGCAGTAAATGATTATAATTACGAGAAAATGAAAGATGTCTACGAGTATCTTGCCAATGATCTGATAATAGTACTTCAGGTATTCAATCCCAGCTGGGCAAAATACACTCGTGAAAGATTGATTAGTGATGAAAGTTTTAAAAAATGGTGTCTCGATATTATTAAAAAGGCCGATTTTGGAGGAATAGAAGATATAATAATCAAAAAGGAAAAGAGAACCTTATCTGGAATTGAGTTCAAATTCGAAGGTGAATCCGTCCTATCTAAACCCATGGAGAAAAAAGAAGAGGAATACCTCGACCTCAATTTCGTTCATTTGGATGAAAAAGGTGCTGAGGTAATTTTCAAGGAGAATATGGAGTCAACCGGTACCAACAAGACACTAAACATGCTTGGCCCGATATATGACATAATGGAAACAGGAAAAACCCTTTTCATCGACGAGTTCGAATTGAACCTTCATCCCAACATAACAGAGTTCATCATAAGACTTTTTCATAGTAAACACAACAGGAAGAATGGCCAACTTGTGATTACCACCCATGACACCACTCTGTTAAAGAAGAGTGATCTATTCCGTAGGGACCAGGTATATATCTGCACAAAGGAGCCCAACAGATCCACCGACCTATCTTCCCTTGTTGAGTTCGATCTCAGAGAATCTATTAATTTCGAGAATGCTTACCTCAACGGGAGGGTTGGCGGACTTCCATTCATAGATGAATCAATATTCGAGGATTGACATGACCAGAAGGGTTCCTAGAAAGTTAAAGAGAACTGGAAAGTTCTGGATCTTCTGTGAGGGTTCAACAGAAAAGAAATACTTCAATAGCCTAAGGATTATTGAAAGAGTGAAGATCCATATAGTTCCCAAGGAAGCAGGTGTGTCTAGAGCAGATCAGATCCTTCAAAAAGCGATGAGTTTCCATTATAACAATTTCATGATCGACGGAGATACTTACGATCATAAACGAGATCGTATCGCTTGTGTGTTCGATAAGGATGACAACAACACCGACGAGATTTTTAAATGGATAAGAGAGAACAAGATCGATTCGCTCATTCTTGGTTACTCTAATCCATCCTTTGAATACTGGTTTTTATGTCATTTCGGATTTTTCAGTTCTTCCTCTCTTGATCAGAATGAAGTGTATAGACTTGTAAAGGAAAAGATGGGTGTGGACCCGAAGAAGGATCATAAACTATACGAAAGGACAATGATGAACCTTGATGAAGCAATAAAGAATTCTAAAAAGATCAAGAAGATCCATGAAAAGAATGGTATTGAAATCCTGAGCAGGAATTCTACACCTGTTACATTAGTGTATTACTTGATCGAGATCATAAAACATTATCAATGATTCGTTCAAAGTTTTTTCCACTATCGTTGATTGATTACATAGGTAAAAAGGGGCATTGAACAGAAAGAGAGGTGCTCCCGACGGAATTTGAATCCGTGTCGCTGGCTCGAGAGGCCAGCATGATTGGCCGCTACACTACGGGAGCCTATATTTCGGTATTGTTGGGCCCCGCCAATGAACAGGACATTTATATGTTTTGTTATCCAAAGGAAGTACCTCAGCGGAAACCCGGACCAGAGCCAGGTCCTTAATGGACCCAACTCTACGAAAATTAATGGCCGCCCTTCTTCTGCAGTCTAGCCCAGGTATCCTTCAAAGTAATGGTCCTGTTGATAACCAGTTTATCATCCGTTGTGTCCGGATCGATAGTGAAATAACCGGTCCTCTCGAACTGGAACGTCTCCAGAGCGCCCATCTCCCTCACAGCGGGTTCCACTTTACACCCTTCCCTTATGATAAGGGATCCCGGGTCCATCAACTCTGAGAAATCCCCCCCTTCGCCCATGGGGTTCTCAACCTTGAAAAGGCGATCGTAGAGGCGTATCTCGGCATCCAGGGCTTTGTAGGCCGAAACCCAGTGCAGGGTTCCCTTTACCCTCCTGCCGTCAGGAGGGTTCCCTCCCCTTGAGTCCAGGTCCACCTCGCATACCAGCCCCTTGACGACGCCCTCATCCTTGATAACATCCGTGCAGGTGGCGATGTAGGCGTTCCTGAATCTGACCTCCCTTCCGGGGGAAAGGCGGAAGAACTTCTTGGGCGGATCCTCCATGAAGTCCTCCCTCTCGATGTAGATCTCCCTTCCGAAGGGAACCTGTCTTGTACCCGCTTCCGGGTCCTCCGGATTATTGCTCGCCTCCATCAACTCCTCATGGCCCGCGGGCAGGTTCTCAATGGTTACCTTAAGCGGATCGAGGACACCCATGAACCTCCTTGCCGTTTTGTTAAGATGTTCCCTGACGCAGTGTTCTAGGAGTTCAATGGCTATCGTCGAGTTTACCTTGGCAACCCCTACCCTGGAGCAGAAATCCTTTATGGCTTCTGGCGGGTACCCCCTCCTCCTCATACCGGAGATAGTGGGCATACGGGGGTCATCCCAACCGTTAACGAGTTTGCTTTTGACCAGCTCGAGAAGCTTCCTCTTGCTCATGATCGTGTATGTCAGGTTCAGCCTGGCGAACTCTATCTGTTGGGGGTGATAGACATCGTCAAGCTGATCGATGAACCAATCGTAGAGGGGCCTGTGGTTCTCGAACTCCAGGGTGCAGAGGGAATGGGTGATCCTCTCTATGGAATCCTCCAGCCCGTGGGCCCAGTCGTACATTGGATATATGCACCACTTGTCCCCGGTGTTGTGGTGGGGTCTGTGCAGGATCCTGTACATGACCGGGTCCCTCATATTCATGTTCGGGTGGGCCATGTCGATCTTTGCACGGAGCACTTTCTCACCATCCCCGAACTCCCCCCTTTTCATCCTCTCGAAGAGATCCACGTTCTCCTCGATCGAGCGGTCCCTGTGTGGGCTGTCGGTTCCGGATGCGGTAAGGGTACCCCTGTGATCCCTGATCTGCTCGGAGGTAAGGTCATCCACGTAGGCCTTTCCCTTCTTCACCAGCTCCATGGCCCAGTCGCACATCTGGTCGAAGTAATCCGAACCGTAATACAGGCGATCCTCCCAGTCGAAACCGAGCCATCTCACATCCTCGATTATGGAGCGGACGTACTCCTCCTCTTCCTTTGTCGGATTCGTATCGTCGAACCTTAGATTGCATTTGCCCCCGTACTCCTCGGCTATTCCGAAGTTGAGGCATATCGCCTTGGCGTGTCCTATATGGAGGTATCCGTTCGGCTCCGGTGGGAACCTGGTGTGGATCCTGCCGTTGTGCTTGCCGGTTCTGATATCCTCATCTATTATCTCCCTTATGAAGTCCTTTTGGGGTTTGCTTTCATCTACCATGCCCGGCCACCTTTCGAAGGGGGCTAATCGCTTTCTGTTTATTAAAATTGAGTTGGAGTTCAAATCTGGTCTGTCTAATTTAATAATATGGTAGCCCCGACCGATAGATTATTTCTGGAAGTCGGATGTTGTTTAGATCTCGATTCTAGGACTTCCAGCTTTCGCCAAAAAAGAGGAGATACGGATAAGATCGTTTTTTGGCTAAGTTCAAATCTGGTCTGTCTAATTTAATAATATGGTAGCCCCGACCAGATTTGAACTGGTGACGGGAGATCCAGAGTCTCCCATGCTAGACCGCTACACTACGGGGCTGGGCTTTGGGGCCGGATGATTATCGGTAAAATATATATCCCTTCCGGTCCCGCCTCGGAGGGCCCCTCCCGGAAAGAAAAGGAACCCCTTTCCGGGACTGTTAAAAGAGCGCTGCCCCGCACGGTCCCCTTCGGCGATATCCTTAATTATCATAAGTTAGATTGGGCCCCGGTTCCCATGGTCGAGGACAAAGCTGTTAAGATGCCAAATACCTTCGTCAGAGGCCTCTACACCGCAATGGCAGTGGCCGGGATCGTGCTCTATATAGTCTGGATGATAGCTGCGAGCATCGTGAACGGGAAAGTGATGATCTTCGACCTCGGTCTTTATTCCGTATGTATAATCCTCATCCTGATGGGGCTAACCGGAAGGTTCCTCTACAGCGAGAAGATAAAGAAGGAAAAAAGTAGCACCTGAGGAGGGCCACTCGCCACAAAAGGGAAGGTGATTTCTACCTTTTCCGCCATTGGTCATCATGAACAGTTCGGTGGAAGGGATGCTGAAAAAGGAGAGCGGCGAGGTCGTTTTTGCCGCGTCCGAACTTCTCCAGATGGGCTGGGCCGAGGGGTTCTTCGGAAACATCTCGCTTTTATCGAGGATACCCCCGTACTCCCTGCAGGTAAAGACAGCATATCCGGTAGCTGATACGATCCCCATCAAGGAACCTATGCGTTTCTGGGTGACAAGGGCGGGATCTCACATCGAAGATATCCCCGAAGTCCCCCTGGAACAGATCGGGCTCTATTCCATGGAAGAGAACAAATTGAGGCTGCTATACGGTGAAGGCCCGCCGTCTTCGGAAGTGAAGGTCCACATTCTGCTTTTAGGGACCAGTAAAAACAAGGCGGTTGTACACTGCCATATACCGGAACTTAAAAGGTTGGAGGGGGCAATCTTATCCGGCGGATTGGAACTTCCCGAAGGGATGGTACAGGTCCCCCACCATGAGCCGGGCTCCGTGGAACTAGCAATGACGACCGCGGAAGCGATGATGAATAACCGCCTTGTTATCTGGAGTGGCCACGGGGTAATATCTGCCGGCTGCACCATGCAAGATGCCATGTTGCGGGTTAAGGAACTAAACTATCTTATGAGGAATGCCTTGCCTGGATGATGGGAATCCGCCTCATCCTGCAAGCCTGTTTCGGATGGTGCCCGACAGATCCGATTTTGTGACCCATCTGGCACTCACATAAGCTGCCCCGAGAGCGGAGAAAACAGCAATGAGTGACGTGTAGATGTAGACCGTCAGCGGCACCTCGAGGACGTAGTACATCAGGTCCTCCACCATGTAGGCCATAGCCTGTTTTGTGACCAACACTCCAAGCGGCAGACCTACCAGGAGGCCACCTGCAAGAAGGATCAGTGATTCGGCCATGATCAACCTCCTGATCTTTCCAGGTTTGGCCCCTATCGCCCTCAGGGATATGAACTCGGTCTCCCTGTCGAGGATGTTCAGCACGACCGTTGTGGAGATGAAAAGGACCTCGGCGATAACACCGAGGAGGATGAATAAGAGGAACATCGTGAGTATGCCCTGGAGCATGCTCTCCATCCCGTTCACCACATCCTCGGTGTACATGAGGGACGAGACCTCGAACTCCTCCCTGAGAAGCGTCTCAACCTCCTCCTTGCTCATTTCCCCCAGGTCCAGTACTATCGAGTTCGCCGTCCCCTCTGATAGTTGAAGTTCATCCGCAAGTTCCATTGTCATCAATATGGAATCGTCCATGAGCTCCCCGGTGATCCCCATGACCTCGGCCCGGGTTGTCTCATTTCCCAGTACGAATATTATCTCCTCACCGACATCCACACCGATCTCTTTTGCCAGAATGGACCCTACAAGTACCCCCTCGCCAGGCCTGTTAACACCCTCGATCACATGGAAGCTTCTCAGGTCGCTTTCTTTGTCGAAGGCCTGCACCCTGACGAACCTCATCTCGTCTCCTTGCCGGATCGGGACATAATCATCTATCATCAGCTCGGCGTTTGTCCCCCGGAGGGGGCCCGATGAGATCCTGTCCTCTGCTGCCCCTCTCGGAACAGGGGAGGTCAGGTCCGCTTTCAGGTCCCATCTCTCGTAATCATCATAGTTCTTCTCGAGAGGTTGTGTGAATCCCATGAAGAGGGTCAGGCAGGAAAAGACCAGAAGAAGGGAGGCCGCAAGTGAGACAACGGTGACAAGGGTCCTTATCCTGTGCCTTCCCAGGTTCCTAAGAGGGATCCTGTAGATTATGGGTCTTCTGTAGGCGACCTTATCGAACAGCCTCTCTACGATCGGTTTTCTCGAATAATCCTGTGCCTGATACTGGGAGTGCAGGGCCTCCCTGGGGCCTATCCTGATAATATTGAGGGCACCGAAAAGCGCACCCAGGGTGGATATGAGTATACCGATCCCCGCGAATATCAAAGGATAGGTCCAGTATATCGTGTATACTGGTGAAATGAGGCCGATAAGGTCCGAATAGACATACATGACACCGGCGGATATGCCCACTCCGAGGGGGATACCTATCACCGATCCCGCCAATCCAAGAGTGAACCCGAACAGTGTGTAGTGGAGAAGTATATCCGTCATCCTCCCGCCCACGGCCTCCATAACCCCGATGTAGGTCCTCTGTGAGGCGATCAGCCTCGTAAGTGAATTGTATATGACCACGGCGGTGACCACGAGGATTATCACCCCGAAGATCCAGCCCATCTGCCCCATCGCCTTTGCATCTGTCCTGGAGAACTGGTAATCCATCTCCTCGGTCCCTAGAAGGGACCTTGAGATCCTTACACCGGAACCGGTAAGGATCCCCTCAACATCCTCCTTTACCTTGCCCGGGTCGTATCCCTCCTCCACGGTTATCAGCACCTCATTGTAGGTCCCCTCTTCGAGTCCAAGGACCTCACAGGCAAGCTCGTAGGTTGTAAAAAGAGGAAGAAGCAGTGAGGGCTCGGGCCACCCCCCCTCCCCGACGACATAGATATATTCCGGGGAGGCGGCAACTCCGACAACTTCCAGTTCCAGTGACAGATCGCTGTAGAACAGCTCGACCTTTTCCCCCACCCCCGCTGAGTTCTCCTTCGAGAAGAGGTTCCCGATGAGGCATTCCCTGGCGAGAGGGGATGAGACGTATTTTCCATCAGAGAGCTGTACACCATTGATCCCGGAGTAAGGTCTCTCATCGTAATGGGGCGAGGCGATCCAGTGGGTCCTGTACTTCTCCCCCCCTACGGACGATTGGGGCTTCAGGAGGATCCTTCCGATCGCCTCTCTTACACCCTCCACGGCCCTGATATCCTCGATCGATATGTTGGTCATGTCGAACTCGATGTCGATGTCCTCGTAATTGGTTATCTCCAATCTCTTATCGAACGATTCTAAGGCATCCTTTGTCGCGTTGACCAGGCTTATGCCTAGTCCGACGGACAGGGCGATAGCGGATATGATCGATATCGTCCTCAATCTGGACCGACCAAGGTCCCTGAGTGCCTTCTTGACAAGGATCCTCATGGCCCCCTCTCCCTCCTTTCCCTCATGTGCCGGACGTCTGGGGGTTCTTTCGATATCTGCCCGTCCATGAGATGCAGTACCCTGTCCGCAATATCCGTTATCGATACGTCGTGGGAGACGACAATGAAGGTGATCCCCTCCTCCTGGTTGAGCTTCTTCATCAACGTGGCCACCTTCTTTCCGGTGATCCAATCGAGGTTTCCGGTGGGTTCGTCCGCCAGGACGATCCTGGGTTTTTTAACGAGGGCCCTGGCGATGGCGGTCCTCTGCTGCTCCCCCCCGGACAACTGGGAGGGGAACATGTTGGCTTTATCCTTTAGACCTACCATGTCGAGGGCCTCTTTTGCCCTTTTCATCATGTCTTTGCCGTCGTGTGCCATCTCAAGTGTCAATGCCACGTTCTCGGCGGCAGTGAGCGATGGGATCAGGTTGAAGAACTGGAAAACCCAACCCACCATGTTCCTCCTGTAGGCGGACAGCTTCTTCTCCCCGTAGCCGCTGATATCCTCCCCCTCAACACGGATGCTTCCCTCGTTGGGGCTGTCGATACCTCCCAGGCAGTTGAGTAGGGTCGTCTTTCCGGAACCGCTCGGGCCCAGGATGACCAGGAACTCACCCCTTTTAACCTCGAGATCTATACCCCTCAAAGCCCTTACCCTGACCTCTCCCAGCTCGAACGTCCGTTCAATTCCCTTCGCCTCGATTATAACATTCCTGCTCTCCTGCACTATTCTTCCCCCCCGTCGAATTTCACATATGTCCTAATAAGCTCATCTCTCAGGTCCCTCATGTCGAACTCCAACCCGGATTCGGTTATCAGGCTGTGATAAAGAGTCAAACCATCAAGATTCGAGAGCAGTAGCAGTGCCTTCATCCTCGGGTCTTTTACCCCCATCCGGGCATATATGCCCTCCACCAGGGTCACATATTGATCAAAGAAATCTATCCAGACGTTGGTATCCTCCTGCCGCCTTATGGATTCGTCGAAAACGGACCAGAAGAACCTGGTGAAGTGGACATCCCCGTATAGAAACTTCATCATGAAATCGATGAATTCCGTGAGGGCCTCCTCCGGTTCGAAGCCGGGATCATCCATATGGAGAGCGGGTGAGAGGTTCTCGTAGGACCACCACATGAGGCAGTCCCTTGCCAGAACGTATTTGGAATCGAAATGGTGGAAAAGTCCACCTTTGGATACCCCGGCCCTCTCCACTATCTGGTTTATCGAGACCGGATCGTAGCCTCTGGAGCTGAAGAGTTCGAATGCTGCCCTTAGTATCCTTTCCCTGGTTTCCTGTTCGGGCTTCATTTGTATCACCGGTTACAGACCGACCGGTCGGTCTACCGGATCCACCTATATAGGATTTTCCTCTTTGATGATGGTATTTCCGGTATCATCGTCATCCACATTCCTTAGGGAAGGCCCCATCAACCAGGGGTTACGGATCTCGGGATCTGCTGGGGCCTATAGCCATCACATACGATAGTGATCCGATCATGCTCTCCTCCTCGATACCTTGAGCGAGACCACCGCAAGGACAAGGAAAAGCATGGCAAATCCAGATAGTGCAAGTAACTGTATCCATATGTCCATTATTCCCCAACCCTTGAGGTTCACAGCCCTTAAGGCCTCGACCGCGTATGTTACCGGGATGAAATAGGAGAGGGGTCTAAGCCACGTCGGTATGGCTTCCAGAGGCCAGAAGATCCCGGCAAGGAGGAAGGTGGGTAGCACGATAATGGGGAAGAACTGGATCGCCTGGGATTCCCTCCTTGCAGCGCTCGAGAGGAGTATTCCCAGGGAGACCGATACCACGGCCAGAAGGGACCCGATCAAAAGGGCCAGGAATGGATTTCCCACGATGATGATGTCGAACACCAGTATTGCTACGGTCAGCAGGATCGTCACCTGGAACATCCCGATTATGGAGAACGCCAGTGCGTACCCGGCCACCACATCCCCTTCCGTTACGGGAGATGCTAGAAGTCTGCTCAGGGTCCCCCGGGTCCTCTCTCCTACGAACGTTATCAGGGTCAAAATGGTGGTTAGCATGAAGATAGCGAAACCCATTATACCCGGTACGAACATGTCTATGAACTCGGCACCCTCACCGTAGATCGGATCGCTATTATCCAATCCCACAGGGGTACTGAAACCGAACTCCTCAACGGTCTTCCGGACCGCGTCCATGAAGGTCCTGTTTATCTCGGTCGCGACGTTGACGTTGCTGTGGTCCGATCTGATGATGATGCCGGAGCCCTCTTTTCCACTGGTGTTCCCCTCCTCAAGAGAGTGCCAGTATCTCATGATGTTGGAGCTGAAATTTGCGGGGAAGAAGACAACCGAATAAAAATCGCCGACCCTCACTGCATCCTCCGCATCGGTCAGATCCTGCATGTAGTGTATTTTGACAACATCATCATCTACGTTCCCGATTATCAGCTTTGAAAGGTATATCGTTTGATTCATAGGACCGATTGCCCCCTCATCCTTCAGGACTATGACCACGTCCACATCCTCCACGTTCCCGCTGAAGGCCACTCCAAAGAGCAGCATGGCAAGAAGCGGAGCAAGCACGATCAGCATGAGGCTCCTCTTATCGTGCTTAAGGGACCAGAATATCTTCCTCGTTATCATCATGGCCCTTTTTAGTTTCACGCATTCACCCCCTCCGATCCTTTTACCACGGCAAGCGAGAGGAATGCATCCT
>Ga0272443_10001845_pt1 | contig 28920 bp, 29 predicted proteins | sample SSMAcet12_FD_193581 | JGI IMG/M metagenome (GOLD analysis project Ga0272443, IMG submission 193581) | Marine sediment archaeal communities from Little Sippewissett salt marsh, Falmouth, MA, United States - SSM-Acet-12 | ecosystem: Environmental > Aquatic > Marine > Wetlands > Sediment ... | reverse complement strand
AGGGGCTTAGTTCCGGGGGGAAGAACTCACCGTACTTGTATATTCTTCCCTTCTTGTCTTCATACGGCATCTCGTCCATGTGGGCCTTGATCTGGGGGACTAATTCCTCGTATTCCTCCTTGGTGTATTGCTTATTGAGGATGCAGTATTCCTTGTTGCGGAGGCCTACGCAGCCGAAGAGGTGGTGGGAGTTGAAGCAGAAAAAGGAATATTGGACATCCATATTTTCCAGCATCCCTGCATTGAACATGGAATTGTTTGTTCTCTCCACTCCCATGATTTCGTAATCATTTTCACAAGAGTAAGCCTGGAACGAAACGTCATAAGAATCCTTTATGTCCTGGCCAAAAAAGAGGTATGATCCTTCTTCTCCCTTCTCTACGTGGAAGCTGTTTCTTAGATTTTTGGAAGATGAGAGATCATCTCCAGAACAATTGACACACTTAGTTATATTCAAATATTTTTTAGGGACCTGTTTCTCTATCTCCAGAAATCTGGATCTAAGGTTCTTTATCCCTTCCATGGTATCTAATGTTTTCAAGATGTTCTTTTTCTTCTCTTCATACTCCTTTTTTGTAAACTGCTCGTTGAACAGGTAATATTTTTTGTTCCGGAGACCTGAACACCCGATACAATCCTGGCAATTCTTACAATCCGAGCAAAAAAGTAAATTAAAACTATCACTAGAATCCCGGACAAAAGAGCTCTGGGATACTCGTTCACAATGGATTAGATAGTATCCCTCCGAACAACGGTGGGCTTCCAGGCAGTCTACTAAAAATTTAGAATCAAATATCCAACGGGAATACAGGGAATCTTCATTGTGCGATGAAGCAAAAAGCAAGTAGCTATCTTTGTTTCCCACTCCGTAACTCACATACGGGGAACGGACTGCATTCACATTCCCCAACCTGATATGCGGAACGGTATACATGAGTTTTTTAACTTGTTCAAGGAATGGTTTCTCGAAATCAATATCCTGTCCGTATTCTTGCGCATCCCAAGCATCAGACCAAAAACAATCGGGGCAAAACACCCTAAAACCAACGTCGGGTGCATACGAGGAAACTCCTTCTTTTCCACACAGATCACATTTTCTCTTATACAAAACACGCTCATTCCTGAAAAACATCCGCCGTTTGAGGCGACAGTCCGGACAAAAGGTAGGAGCGGGTACGTCCAGCTTCTTGTAGAAATCAAAATCCTCGGGTTCGATAGCAAACTCGGTCTTGCAAGCCTGGCACGTTCGGGTTTCGGACATCGGCTTCTAGCCCCTCTTCAGGAGACGCTCTGCGGCCTGCATGATGTCCTGAACTTCCATGCCGTATTTCTCAAGAAGCTCTTCGGGCTTCCCGGATTCTCCGAACGCATCCTGCAGTCCGACGAATTCCATGGGCACGGGGTTCTTTTTGGCCAGGGATTCGGCCACGGCGCTTCCCAGTCCCCCGTATATCTGATGCTCCTCGACGGTGACGATCTTCTCGTATTTCTTGGCGATCTCGGCGATCTTTCTCTCGTCCAGGGGCTTGATGGTGTGGCAGTTGAAGACTCCCACGCCGATCTTGTCTTTTTCGAGCTTCCGGGCGGCATGGAGAGCCTTGGCCACCAGGGGTCCCGCCGCGATAACGGCAACTTTCTTTTTCTTCCCCCGCAGGGGTGTTTCCCAGAACGTAGCAATCTTGCCGGGGGTAAACGGCGTGTCTTCCGTCGTGATAATGGGAGTCTCCTCCCGGGCGAAGCGGATGTACGTCGGACCCCAGAGCTTCGCGGCCGCCAGGGTGGCTTTTTTGGTCTCAAGCGCGTCGCACGGGACGAAGACGCGCATGTTCGGAATGACCCGCATGATGGCGATGTCTTCCGTGGCCTGGTGCGTGGCTCCGTCCGGACCCACGGAAATTCCGGCGTGGGCCCCCGCAATTTTCACGTTGGAATCGTTGTAGCAGATGGTCGTCCTGATCTGCTCGTAGTTGCGGCCGGGAGAAAAGACGGCGTACGACGCGATGAACGGGATCTTGCCGGAGATGCCGAGGCCCGCAGCCACCGTGGCCATGTTCTGCTCCGCGACGCCCATCTCGAAGAACCTCTCGGGAAACTCGTCCGCGAAGGCCCTCGAGCGGGTGGAATCCGTGAGATCCGCCGAGAGCACGACGACATCCTTGTATTTCCTCCCCGCGAGTACGAGACCTTCCCCGTATCCGTTCCGGGTCGGGACCATCTCGACGTCCGGGTCGAAGATCTTGGAATTCAGTTTTTCCTTTTTGTTCAGCATGGAAATTACTCGTGTTCGGACTTGATTCTCTTTCCGAGCGTGCGCAGCTCGTGCAGGGCCTTCTCGGCCTCCTCTTTCTTGGGGGGCCTGCCGTGCCAGGTGTAGTCGTACTCCATGAAACTCACGCCCTTGCCGGGGATCGTGTGCGCGATAATGACCGTGGGCTGTTCATAGATGGCCTTGGCTTCGGCCACGGCGTCTGCGAACTGCTCCATGTTGTGCCCGTTGATGTCAATGACGTGCCAGTTGAAGCTTTCGAATTTCTCCTGCAGGGGTTCGAGCGGCATGACTTCCTCGGTGTGCCCGTCTATCTGGATGTTGTTGCGGTCGATGATGTGGATCAGGTTCATGAACTTCTTCTTGCCTGCGAACATGACGGCTTCCCAGAAGTTCCCCTCGTTGATCTCTCCGTCCGACCCGATGCAGTACGTCCAGTATTTTTTCCGGTCCAGCTCCGCCGCCAGGGCGATCCCGATAGCCTGGGAAAGCCCCGAACCCAAAGGGCCCGAACTCGTCTCAAGGCCCGGAAGCGTACCACGGTGCGGATGCCCCTGGAGGCGCGAGTTGATCTTCCGGAGCGTCTTCAACTCTTCGAGCGGAAAATAACCGGCATATGCCATCGCGACATACTGCACGGGACAGATATGGCCGTTCGAGAGAACCAGGCGATCCCGGTCCGGCCAGTCCGGATTTTTGGGATCGTGGTTCAGGATATGAAAATAGAGGGCCGTAAAAATATCGGCCATTCCGAGAGGCCCGGCCGAATGCCCGGATCCGGCCTCAAGGAGCGTCTCAATGATCTTCTCCCGGATCTGGTTCGCCTGGATCTCCAGGAACTTGAGTTTTTTTTCGTGGAGGGGGTCCATATCTAGCGTTTCTTTTTCTTGGGAGCCGGCTTCTTTTCCTTAGTATAGCGCTTTCTCTTGGCAGCCTCCAGAAGCCCCTTGAACAGCGGGTGGGCTTTTACGAACCGGGACTTGAATTCCGGATGGGCCTGCGTTCCCACGAAGAAGGGATGGTCCGGAAGCTCAATGAAGTCGACAAGCCGCCTGTCCTTGGTGGAGAATCCGGAGAACGTCATGCCGGCACCCGAAAGGCGGTCGTGGTATTCCGGATTGATCTCAAAGCGGTGCCGGTGCCGTTCGTGGACCGTGCGCTTGTTGTAAAGGCCGGCCACCCTGGTCTGGGGCTTCAGGCGGATCCCCATGGACCCGAGGCGCATCGTGCCGCCCAGGTCTTTCACCTCCTTCTGTTCGGGAAGGATATCAATGACCGGATGCGGGGTCTTGGGATCGAACTCCGTGCTGTTGGCGCGCCGGAGCCCCGCCTCGTACCGGGCAAATTCAATGACCGCGATCTGGAGCCCGAGGCAGAGCCCCAGAAACGGGATGTTGTTCTCCCGGGCGTACCGGACGGCTTGGATCTTTCCTTCCGCTCCCCGCTTCCCGAATCCCCCGGGAACGATGAGCGCGTCGGCCTGGGCGAGCTTCTTTTTGAGATTCTTGTCTTCGGCGTCCACGTACACGATCTCGGGGCGCACGCCGGCATGGAGCGCTCCGTGCCGGACCGCTTCCTCCACGGATATGTAGGCGTCGCTGTGGTCGGTGTACTTACCGACGATCGCAATCCGGACCTCTCTTTGGAGGCGCTTCATCTTGCCGATCAAAGCGCGCCATTCCTTCAGGTCTTTCCCCCGCGGAGAGATGTCGAGACGGCGCAAAAGAAGCTCGTCCAGCTTGGATTTCTTGAAATTCAACGGCACTTCGTAGATGGATGAGACATCCGCGGCTTCGATGATCTTTTCCTCGTCCACGTTGGTAAAGAGGGCGATCTTGTCCCTGTTGGATTTCGAAAGCGATTTCTTGCACCGCACAATGAGAAACTCGGGCTGGATGCCCCGGCTCCTCAAAAGCTTCACGGACTGCTGGATGGGCTTGGTCTTCTCCTCATCCGAAGGGAAGATGTAGTCTATCTTCACGACATGCACGAAGGTTACGGCCTCCCGGCCGTATTCCCCGCGCATCTGGCGGGCGGCTTCGAGAAAAGGCTCGGCCTCGATGTCCCCCACCGTGCCCCCGATCTCGGCGATGACGACGTCGGCGCGCTCTTTCTTTCCGGCCTGTACGATCCTGCGCTTGATCTCGTTCGTGACATGCGGAATGATCTGGATCGTCTTGCCCAGGAAATCCCCGTGCCGCTCCATCTGCATGACGGACTCGTATACGGATCCGGTCGTGAAGTTGGAGTTCCTGTCCAGGGAGACCCCGATGAACCGCTCGTAGTGGCCGAGGTCGAGGTCCGTCTCGGTTCCGTCGTCCAAGACGAAAACCTCCCCGTGCTGGAAGGGATTCATGGTGCCGGCATCCCGGTTCAGATAGGGGTCCACCTTCACGGGGAATATCTTGACCCCCCGGGACCCCAAGAGCGTCCCGATGGAGGCCACCGTGATGCCCTTTCCGATCCCCGACACGATGCCTCCGGTTACGAAGATGAATTTGGGCCCCTGGTTTTTCTTTGTTGTCTTTTTAGGCATGGGAAAGTTTCTGGTATGCGTCCTGGATGTCCGGAGACGAGAATAAATAGGCTCCGGAGGCTGCGGCGTCCGCTCCGGCCTCCCGGATCCTGCGGGCCACGTCTTCGTTCACGCCTCCGTCTATCTCTATGGTATGCGAGGGAGCCCGTTCGCGCAAAGCCTTGATCCTGTCGATAACGGACTCGTCGAAGGTCTGCCCCGAGGGCCCCGGCTGCACCGCCAGAAGCTGGATGAAATCCGTATGCTCCAGATACGGAGCAAGCGCGTCCAGGGGCGTGGAGGGCAAAAGGGCTATGCCGAACTCCACCCGCGGAAACTCGCGCTTCTGGGAAACCAGAGTCTCGGGATCGTATTTTTCCATGTGGAGAATAAGGCGTTCTGCCCCGGCGCGAGCCCAGCGGGAAGCCTGCGCTGCCGGATCCGACACCATGAGATGCGCCTCGATATTCGGCCTCGCGGAAACATTCGTACGGACGGCCTCGAGGTCTTCGGGATTATTCCAGGTGGGCGTAGGAGCGAAGATGCCGTCCGAAACGTCAAACTGGACCCACGAGGGGTCCAAGGGAGAGACGCGGGAAAGGCGCTCTTCTACGCAGGATCGGTTCTGGCAATTGATGACGGGGATGATCTCCATGGTTTAAAATCTTCCGGTCTCCTCCCGCATGGTGGCGTCGGCGGCTTCCTTTTCCACGATATCGATCTTGTCGATGCGCCGGAGGAAACGCGGTTCCCGGCGAAACGGGGTTCCGAGCCAGGTGGTCACGATCTTCTGGGCGGTAACGTCGTCAAGGTACTGGGCCCCGAGGGCCAGCATGTTGATGTCGTCGTCGCTCCGGGCGTCGAAGGCCTGGTCGGGCGTCATAACGAGACCGGCCCGTATCTTGGGAAACTTGTTGGCCACGATGCTCACGCCCACGCCGGACTTGCAGATCACGATGCCCCGGGAATTCTCGACGTCCACGCTCACCCTCCGGGCCACTTCGGCAGCGAAATCGGGGTAGTCGTCATCCTCCTCGTACCGGACGTTTCCGACGTCGGCGACTTCGTATCCCCTGCCGCGCAGGAAATCCTTAAGCTTTTCCTTAAGTTCGAACCCTCCGTGATCTGCTCCGAAATATATAATCATCGGTTTCCATTATATCGTCATTCGAGCGAAAATGCATGGCTGAGCCAGTCCCGGATGGCTTCCGTGTCCGCCCTCCGGTCCTTGGATCCCAGTACGCCTATAAGTACGGTGTGTTCTTGTCCGTCCGGGGCCTGCATGCTCCAAACGCCCAAGAGAGTCTGCCTTGCGGTGCTCGATTCCCCGTTTTTCATGCCGATCAGGTTCCCATCCTCGTGGAACTCGTTGAAGTTCTTGTCCAGGGAAACGCCGGGAATGCCGAACGCCTTGAAGATCTCCCCCTTGGTGATGTCGAAAATGAACTGCCGCTTCTCCGCGATGTACCGGGCAAGGCGCGCCATGTCCGCAAGGGAAGAAACGTTCCCGCCTTCCACCCCCGCGGGGTCCACGAAATGCGTCTTGTACATTCCAAGCGTATCGGCCTTCCGGTTCATCTGCCGGACGAAGTAGGTCTCTCCGAAAAATCCCGCCAGAGCCCGGGCGGCGCCGTTCGAGGACCGGGTAAGGAGCGGATACAGGAGGTCGAATGTCTTGTACCACTGGCCTTCCCGGAGGTCGTAGGACTGGATCTCGTCCCGCAGCATGTCCGCGGAGATCTGCACGGAGCGTTCGAGGTAGATGAGCTCCCCCGCCACCGTGGCGGTCATGAGTTTGGTGAGCGAAGCGACGGGAAGGGCGTCCTCGGCGCGCTTGTTGAGGAAGACCTCCCCGGATTCAAGGTCGGCCGCGAACGCCGCCTCCGCGCTTATCTCCGGTACCGGAAGAGCCGGATCCGCCGCGCGAAGCGCTTCCCGCAGAAGCGGCTTGGATTCCCGGTCGAGAACCAGGATGGGCATGTTGCGTTCGGAAAACGCGAAGATCTTCTCCGCGTCCTCGGACTCGAGGCGGATGCATCCTCCGGAATACGATTCCGGAACCGGTTCGCCTCCTTCGTAGTAGGGCCATCCGTGGATGAAGAAATTCCCGTAGAACTGTATGCTCCAGGGCATCCAGACGTGCCCGATGGAAGAGAAGTGGTTCGTCTCCTTGGTAAGCGCCGAATAGAGGCCGCTCGGAGTCTCCCACCAGCTCCCTTCCCTGCCCTTGCTCACAATGGGGAACGTGCTGGAAGCCTCTCCGCCTTCATAGAGGGTGATGGTCATGGCGTCGAGGTCGGCCTCGATAAAATCCTTCTTCTCGGATTTCAGGGATTCGCGCTCCCCCAGGAAGCCCTCGTAGGCGGGCTGCAGGTCCGTGCTGAAAAACCCGGACTCGCGGTTCGCATATTCCATGGTCACGGATGGTATGCTCTTCAGATTCTCCGAGAGCTCCCGGTTCTCCATCCAGAGATAAAAAGAGAGGGCGCCGAGTACGATGGTCGCCGCTCCCCACACAAGTACGAGTATGATTCTGGTTGCCCGCATGTGCTACGAACAGTGTTGCGCCGAGGCCGCCACGTGGCGGACCAGGGTCGCCACGTATCCCGCCTCGTTGTCGTACCAGGACAGCACCTTTACGAGGTCGCCGTCCACCACGCGGGTAAAGGAAAGGTCCACGATGGCGCCGTACGGCTGGCCCACGATATCCGAAGAGACTACGGGGTCTTCCGTGACTGCCAAGAGATGTTCCCAGCGCGCATCCCGGGAGGCCGTGCGCAGAATCTCGTTTACCTCTTCGGGTGAAGTCTTCCGGGACGCAAGAAGCGTGATGTCCGCCGCCGATCCCGAGACGACGGGAACGCGCATGGCGATGCCGTCGAATTTGTCCTCCAGGTCGGGAATGGCCCGGGACACTGCGATCGCGGCTCCGGTGGTAGACGGAACGATGTTCTGGGCCGCGGCGCGCCCTTTCCGGAAATCCTTTCCGGAAGGACCGTCCACGAGGGACTGGCTGGCCGTGTATCCGTGTATAGTGCTGAGGGCGGCCTTCTCGATCCCGACAGATTCGAGGAGCGCCTGGATCACCGGAGAGGCGGCGTTCGTCGTGCAGGATCCGTTGGAGCTTATTGGAGCCTTGGAAAGCAGCTCTTCGTTGATGCCACCGAGGATCGTATGGCCGAGCTCGCCGTCCCCGTCTTTGGCCGGGGCCGTGATGACGACGCGCTTGGCGCCGGCCTGCACGTGCGCCTGCGATTTCTCGAAGGAATTGAATGCTCCGGTGGCCTCCACGACCACGTCTATCTCCATGTCGCCCCAGGGGAGGTTCGCCGGGTCCCGCTCCCGGAGGAGCCTGATTTCCTTGCCGTTCACGACAAAAGTCGTTTCCCCGTTCTTCTCTTTGACTTCCACGGCGCCGTCGAAGCGGCCGTATACGGAATCGTATTGGAGGAGGTATGCCAGGTTTTCCGCATCTCCCAGGTCATTGACGGCGACGATATCCAGGGAGGATTCCCGGAGCGCCTGCTTGAAGAAAAGGCGTCCGATCCTTCCGAACCCGTTGATGGCTATTTTTTTGTTCATGGAATCATTATACATCCCCCTGTTTTGTTATAAAAGTTTTCCACAAGACGCGGGGACGTATATATGCTATATTCTACTTAGCGTTGGCCAACGTGGTTCAACTTGAAATGCTTTTATTAATAGAAGAAGGAGGTGCCCCATGCGCACACGTAATTTTTCACTGAATGTAATCGGCGGTGAAGTGAAAGACTTTTCACTGAAAGTAGTTATCGGAAAAGAAAGGAAGAATACGGCAGGTGTCGGAATAGCTGAAAAAGTCTGCATGCGATGCTAGTTTATTATATAAAGTCCTCTTGTTTTATCTGAGGGCTTTTTTATTGCCTCAGAATTCTATGCTCTGACCCTTGGAGAGTTCCAGTCTCCTGGCGTTCCCGGCGAAGACTTCCAGCGCGGAGTCTATGGCATCCGGAGAGCGGTATATCTCAAGTTCGGAATCCGGGGTGCCCGCCTCCGGAGGCGGAATGCTTTCCGTGACTCCTATTATCCGGCTGTCCCGGATCCACACGATGTCGATCGGGAAACGCATATTCTTCATCCAGAAGGAATACCTTCCCGGTTCCGGGAATAAAAACAGCATGCCGTCGTAGGGCTCCAGGGAATTCCTGCCCGAGAGGCCCTGCTCCCGCTCCTGGGGCGTGTCGGATACAAGCACGGTAAGTTCACTGTTTCCCAGGGTCACGGCCGCTTCGTCGCGGGGATCCGAAAGCGTCTTCCAGGCGTCCCCGAAAGAGAATGCGAACGCCATGACGAAGAAAAGGAGGATGACTATGAGAAACGAATGGATTTTTTTCATAAAGCTTTCTGAATGCCGTCCTCATTATAACACCCTAGTTTCTTGTAAGCTCGTAAACCGCTATCCCGAATGCCACGGAAACGTTGAGGGACTCCTTGCTTCCGCGCATGGGAATTTCGACTTGGATGTCGGATTTTTTTAAGATCTCTTGCGGGATCCCCTCCGTCTCGCTTCCCACGACAAGCGCCCATTTCTTTCCTTTCCTTATCTCGGAGTCATGGGGCAGGGACCCCGGTCCCTGCTCTAAGGCAAGAATGAGGTACCCTTCTTTTTTGAGCCCGGAGATAAGGTCGGATGCGGATTCACGCGCCTCCCAGGAGACGTGGTTTTCTGCTCCCAGGGATACCTTCTGGAAGTCCTTCCGGACCCTCCCCCATTTGTCCCGGGGGGTGGGAGTAATGCCGCAGAGAAAAATTTTTTTGATTCCCGCTCCGTCTGCTGTCCGGAACACGGATCCCACATTATGCACGCTGCGGACATCCGAAAGAATAACAATCCCCTCTTCCATGCTATCTGTCTTCTGTCGCGGTATACCAGGAAAGGTCTTCGGAGCGCTTCATGATGTCCCGGGAAGACGCCTCACCCGCAGGCCAGGACGGCGAGGCGAATACCTCGTCCTGCAACACGCAGGAAGCCGTAAAGAGGCGGAGTCCCTCGTCTGCATTCCTCAGGTTGCCCGTGTAATCTTCCCCTCTCCGGACCAAGACGGAGGATCCGGGCTCCAGGGCTTCCCCGGAGGGGAAGAAGAAGTGGATCTGCTCGTCTTGGTCTATGATCTGCCAGTCCGAAACATCTCTTGCTTCGGAAGAGCGGTTCGAGATGCGCATCCATTCCTCATGGGGGCTTTCTTCGGTTCCCATCCAGGCGATCTCGGAAAAAACAATCCCGTGGAGCGGCTCCTGTTGGGAATCAAAAGAACAAACAGACTGGGAAGGTTTTTCTTCCATTCTGTCTACGGGTATTTCCGCAACCAGATTTTCCTGAGTTCCGAAGGTCCGCTCCGCGGCTTCGAGCATCTGTCCGGTGAGAGACGTCGAGTCGCCCGGATTCCCGAGAAAAAATACCCCGAGCAAAACGAAGCAAGCGGCCGCCACGGACAAGGCTATGTTGCACGCGCATTTCATGCTTTCAGATTACCATTCGGAAAACGGGAAACAAGGGGGTCAGGCATGATATAATGTGGATACTTTGGTTATGGGAAAGAAATCTTTTTTTTGGGGAATCTTCATCATCGCAGCCTCGGGTATCCTGGCCGGATTCCTTTCGGTGTCGGCGGAAACGAACATCAGTTCCACCTCGACGGATTATCTTGCATGGGAAGATACGGACGGATGGTGGGATTTCTATAATACAGGCAACGTATACGTCTGGAGCACCAAGATCGTGGGGTATGCCAGCTCCACAGCGGGAGGGATATCCCTGGATTGTGCCACGTCCCCCGGGGGAGATATCTGCTCTACCTCAAACTATGGCATTTGCAATGGGCCGGGACCTCATAATACGGACGGAACTTGTCCGAACGGGGATGCGAGCGGGATTCTCACGGGATACGCCTGGAACGATACCATCGGATGGATCAGCTTCAACTGCAACCAGTCGAGCCACGGAGGATCGAATAATTGCGCCTCCTCGAATTACAAGGTGGAGATAGGCGGGGACGGAGACTGGACGGGATACGCCTGGAACGACATCGTGGGGTGGATCAGCTTCAACTGTTCGAATAATTCAAGCTGCGGGGTTTTGGAGTACCGCGTGAATACCTCTTGGAGAGCCACGAGCACCTTGGGATATCTCACCTCCTCCGTATTCGACACGGGAGTGGAAACGGGGGCAGTTCTAAACAGCATTCTCTGGCAGGGAGCCGAAGAGGGGTCCGGAACCGGTTCGACATGCGTGGGATTCCAGGCTGCGGCTTCAGACAGTCCGAGCGGTCCCTGGAATTACATAGGTCCTTCCGGAGACGACACCACCTATTACGGAGCGTCCTGCGAGACTTCCCCGAACGGGGGCGTGGGATGCGCGCCGGCGGACACGGCCATCTGCGTAAACCGGAGCGAATTAGAAGGCTACCGGTATTTCCGGTACCGCATGAAACTGCAGAGCAATCTCCTGCAGACCAAGACCCCGCGCGTGGACGACGTCATCCTGAACTGGAGTCCGTAGGCGTTGTCGTTTAGAATGATACGGACCATGCGAATCTACAACTCCCTATCCCGCAAAAAAGAAACCGTAAGGATCCCCCGGAAGCATCCTCTCCGGATGTTCGTCTGCGGGCCCACGGTGTACGACCTGTCGCACCTGGGGCACGCCCGTACGTTTATCACGTTCGATTCCTTCGTGCGGTTCCTCCGCTCCCGGGACATCAACGTGACCTATCTTCAGAACATCACGGACGTGGACGACAAGATCATCGCCCGGGCCAAGGAAAAGGATGTGGCCCCGAAGGAACTCGCCCGGAAGTTCGAGGCATCCTACCTGAAAGACATGAGCGACCTGAACGTCGCGTCCGTGGACGTCTACGCCCGCGCCAGCGATTTCATTCCCCGGATCGTGGAGCAGGCCACAACGCTCCTCCAAAAAGGGTATGCGTACGAGATTCCCGGAGACGGATATTATTTCGATATCTCGAAGTTCGGGGAATACGGAAAGCTGTCGGGGCGCACGGCCCTGGCAGCCGAGGATTCCGTATCCCGCATAGACGAGAGCGTGAAGAAAAGGCACAAGGGAGACTTCTGTCTGTGGAAATTCTCCAAGCCCGGGGAACCGGTCTGGAAGACGTCCCTGGGCGCGGGGCGCCCGGGATGGCACATCGAGGATACGGCGATTACCGAAACCTTCTTCGGACCGCAATATGAGATACACGGAGGGGCGCTCGACCTGAAGTTCCCCCATCACGAGGCGGAGATCGCGCAGCAGGAAGCCGCATCCGGGAAAAAACCGTTCGTAAAAATCTGGATGCATGCGGGATCCCTCGAGGTCAAAGGCGCCAAGATGTCCAAGAGCCTCAAGAATTTCACGACCATACGGGATTTTCTGGACGGGTTTTCCTCCCGGGAATACGGCGCGGAAATTCTCCGCATGTTCGTGCTGTCCTCCCATTACCGCTCCCCCCTCGATTTCACGCCCGAGACCAGCGGGAACGCTTCCCGCTCCTACGAAACCCTTGAAGAATTCCTCATGAAACTCTCCTTCGTGGCGGAGGAATCCAAGAAAAAGAAATCCGTGCCGGTATCCCGGGGGCTGAAGCAGAGGGAGAGGAAATTCTTCTCTTCCCTGGAGGACGATTTCAACACCCCCGAGGCTCTGGCAGCGCTATACGGGATCGCAAGCTCGTACGAACGGAACCTCTGGAATATGGGCCGGGAAGACGCCTCCCTTCTGGAATCCCGCTTCCGGTATCTCATGGAGTCTCTGGGATTCAAGCCCGGCTCATACGAAGCCCCTCCGGACCGGATCCGGAAGAAACTGGAGAAGCGGGAGTTATACAGAGGAAATAAACAGTTTACGCACGCGGATGCCTTGAGGCGCGAAATCCATGGGTTAGGATATGTAATAGAGGATACGCCTCTCGGGCCCTTCGCCCGGAAATCCCGAACCTAAAACCATGGCTACTAAAAATGTAAAACTTCCCCCGCAGGATCTGGACGCGGAGATCTCCGTCCTGGGATCCCTCATGCTCGACCGGAACGCCGTCGTAAAAGTGGCGGACATTCTTACAGCCCAGGATTTTTACCACCCGGCGCACCGGGCTATTTTTGACACCATTATTTCCCTTTTTGATAGCGGGGAGCCCATCGACATGCTGACTGTCTCCTCCCGCCTCAAGAAGGAAAATAAGATGAAGCAGGCCGGAGGGACGGAATATCTGGCCGAACTCGTAAGCAAGGTTCCCTCCTCCGCGCACGTCGAGCATTACGCGAATATCGTCAAAGAAAAGAGCGTGCGGCGCTCTTTGATCGACGCATCCTCCGAGATCAACGAGAACGCATTCCGGGGCCAGGATTTTGAGGAGTTATTAGACGCCGTGGAACAGCGGATCTTCGGGATCTCGCAGCAGTCCCGCCCCCAGCGGTTTGTTGCATTGAAATCCGAACTGTCCGGGGCCTACGAACGCCTCGAGAAGCTCCACCAGGGAGATGGCAGCATCCGGGGAGTTCCGACGTTCTTCCACCAGCTTGATAACATTCTCTCGGGATTCCAGCCGTCCGATTTCATCATTCTGGGAGCCAGGCCTTCCTACGGAAAGACGGCTTTGGCTCTTGATATGGCGCGCCAGGCCGCCATCATGGGAGGGAAATCCATCGGGATATTCTCGCTTGAGATGAGCAAGGAGCAGATCATCGACCGTCTGATCGCAAGCCAGGCCCAGATTCCGCTCTGGAGGCTCCGGACGGGGCGGCTCGCGAACGAACTCGAATTTTCCCTGGTCCAGCAGGCCCTGGACGACCTCTCGAAGGCGAATATCTATATCGATGACACGCCTTCCCCCACGACGCTCCAGATGCGCTCTACGGCGCGCCGCCTGCAGCTGGAACACGGGCTTGATCTTCTGATTGTGGACTATCTCCAGCTCATCCAGCCCCGCACGAACTCGGACAGCATGGTACAGCAGGTAACCGAGACTTCCCGCGGCTTGAAGGCCCTGTCCCGGGAGCTGAATATTCCGGTTCTCGCGCTCTCCCAGCTCTCCCGGGAGGTGGATAAGCGGGAAGTGAAGATTCCGCGGTTGTCCGACCTTCGTGAGTCGGGCTCGCTGGAGCAAGATGCAGACGTTGTCATGTTCATATACCGGAAAGACAGGGAGCGCACCGACCTGCCGGAAGAACAGCAAAACCTCATCGAACTCATCGTGCAGAAACACCGGAACGGGCCGTTGGGAAGTGTGAAGCTGCGCTTCGATCCCGAACGGGTAACCTTCCACAATATTGATACCGTCCACGAAGAGGGTTCCTCGTCCGAAAGCTAATCCCCTATGATTCCGGAATCCGTACATAATTTCATCAAGGCCTTTTCCCGCCTCCCTGCAATTGGGCCGCGTCTTGCAACGCGCCTCGCGTTTTTCTTGATCTCGCTCGGGAAGTCCGACTTCGAAAGCCTTGAGAAAGCCTTTTCTGGCCTGAAGTCCCTGGACCGGTGTCCGCGATGTTTCTTTGCGAAGGAGCGGAAATCCGAACTGTGCAACATCTGCGGAAATCCCGGACGGGACCGGAAGACCATCCTGATTGTGGAAAAAGAAACAGACGTCCTGTCCATGGAGAATGCGAGCGCATACAAGGGAGTGTATCTGGTTCTGGGGGAGATTTCCCCGGACGGAGGACTAGAAGGGTATCAGGAAACGAGGCTGAAAAACCTCGTGCGCATGGTAGAAGAGGAAAACGGAAAGGATACGGAAATTGTACTGGGGCTGGAAGCGAATTCCATCGGGGATTTCGCTGCAGATACCATATCCGGAATATTAAAGGGACACGTGGGGAAGATAACCAGGCTTGCCCGCGGCATACCTACCGGAGGAGCCATTGAGTTCGCGGATGAGGAAACCCTGCGGGGGGCATTCGAAGGGAGGAAATGAAAAAACCGGGCTTCCCGGTTTTTTTATACCATTTCTTGTTTGTAACACTCTTCGCAATACACGGTTTCCGGTCTTTCGGGGGCATAGCTCGTCTCAAATTCATTGGGACACGGATTCTTACCGTGATGTTCGTGCGATGCCGCGTTTTTATACGATCGATCCTCCGAACCTGTCCCTGCGCACATGCATTGCCGTTTCCAAAGCTTCAGAGGGTTTCTTTGGGAGAGCCTCTCGTAATGGCGGCAGTTGGGGCAGAGCCGCGGAAGCGGTACGCCCATATGGCGGTAAAACTGCAGTTCGGCCGGGATGATCTTGAAGGCCGTGGTGCACTGGTGGTTGCACTCTCCCGCGTGCTTGCAGCCTATAACCTCTTTAGTGATCCCGTCTTCTACGTCTTTGATGTTGTCGGGAAGTTTGTCCGGGGAAATGGTAGCTGAATGGGTCTTGGTATCTGATTCTTTCCACTTATATCCTTGGGCCTCCACTTCTTTTTTTGCTAAGGGAAAATATTCCTGGGCCAGTGTTTCATTGTATGCGAAGGGACTGAGCTCCGGGGGGAAGAACTCGCCGTACTTATATATCCTTCCTTTCTGGTCTGTGTAGGGCATGTCACTCATATGCTTCTTTATTCTGGGTAGGAGTTCCTCGTATTCCTCCTTGGTGTACTGCTGGTTCAGGATGCAGTACTCCTTGCTGCGGAGGCCTACGCAGCCGAAGAGGTGGTGGGAGTTGTGGCAGAATTCGGAATACTCGATGTCAAAGTCATCATACGAAGAGCTGGCGAATTTGGAACGCGATGTGCGATTGCATCCGTGGCAATCGTATTGGAGCTCGCAGTTGAAGGCCGACTCGTACGCGTCCATGCAGTTCTTGAGATTCGCGCAATCGACACAATGCCTGCTGTCCTCGGATTCCGATACGTGGAAGGAATCCCGCACGTTCTTGCATTGGAAAAGATAATCCCCCGTGGAATCCGTAAGCTTGTTGCCGATAACATATTTCCTGAGCGCATTCGGAATTATTTCTTCCCTGAATTCCCGGAGCGTTTTTTGGAAATCCTCATAACTTCCGAGATCGATTTCCGACACTTTCTTTTCGTAATCCTCTTTGCTGTATTGGACATTCTTGAAGCAGTATTTCTTGTTTTTGAGGTTGGAAGAAAGGAAGCAGTCCTGGCATCCGTGGCAGTTATACAGGAAGGACGAGTTCATGCAGGATTCGGAAAGGATAAGATAAATGCTTTTGTGGGAATTCTTCACTTCCTGGGATTCGTATAAGAGTTCGGAATCGAAGATGCTGAACGTATCCACGATATTCTTGGAGCTAACGCCCCACCGGTTGTACATGGAATCCTCCAGGAATCCGCAGTTGAAGATCAGGTAGCTGTTCTTATTGTGGTCCGTGTAATTCGTGTAGGGACTCTCTATATCGCCTTTCTGCAACAGTGCGGCCCGGGGAACCTCCCTGGAGAGATCTTTGAATTGTTCAAAGAAAGATTGGGAGAAATCGTAGTCTTTTCCGTACGAGGTTGGATCCCATGCGTCGGACCACCAGCACTCCCGGCAATACACCGCATACGGAGAATTCTTGTCGTACATCGAGATGGTCTCCTTGGAACACTTGGCACACGTAGCCTTGTAGAGAGAGCGTTCGTTCCTCCTGGACATCTTTCTCTGCAGACGGCATTTGGGACACCACGTGGGAGCCGGAACCTCGAGCTTCTTGCAGAGATTCTCGTCGTCCGGACTTACGTCGAATTCCTGGGCACAATTCTGGCATTTCGTCATTATTTTTATTATAAACCCTGGGTCTTAAAAATATAGGTATAGTATTGATATTTTTAGATGTAAACTATGGGAAACTACCTATATTGAGAATGTTCACGATCCAAGGGTGGGGTTCAAACTCAGTCATAATACGAGCCATTTCTTCTGTTTTGGTTTCTAGTAATTCAGTGGCATCCCACACCTCAGCTTGTGCAATGACGAATTCCTCTATTGGAGTATTAAACCTTTTTATATCAGCCTTTAGATATTGTTCAAAATTTTTCAACAATATTTCTTCTTGTTCTCTGGAATATTCCGCGACCCAGGTATCCCCCAAATCTGTAATTTTGCTTAATTTTGTATAAGCACTCCGGTCCCGGTCAGTAGTTAATGGTGATCGAAATGCAAGATTGTTAGATACGATAGATGCGAGAAGGAGCTTGGCGGAAATTTGGCTGATGTTCCCAACTTGCCCCCGTTTTTCAAACTGTTCCCACATCAAGGTGCCGCATGCACCTACCATCTCAATATGCTTATCACCCCCGAGATGTTCCCAGTGCTGTTCATACCCATGACGATGATCATATACCTCATCAACCTTTCTTGTATCAACAAATGCGGGTAACTGATCGGGATCCGATATATCAACAATCACAAAACGTTCATCGCTCTGAGATTTATACACCGTTTCATATTTAGCACCCCAATCAAGAATAGAGGGTGTGATGGTTGAGGTAAACTCACCGGGGATAACCGGGACAGCTTGTTTACCCTCTAGTTTCAGGAGCTCCGCATATGCAATTGCGCATGCAAATACATCAATATCTGCATTTTTGACTCCAGCAGTAACAATGGTTTTCATGGTTTTTATTGAGGATGTCTAATAAAATAAAAATTCGAGCGTCTCCCTGGGGTTACCTTCGGCTCGAACTAGAATATTCAATCTATGTCTATCAAAATGGGGATTTTTCTCTAGGGTGGGCGCAAGAGGATTCGAACCTCTGACCTTACGCGTGTGAAGCGTACGCTCTAACCAACTGAGCTATGCGCCCTTATAAGATGCTTCTCTATTGTAAAGAAAACCCGCCGTTTTGTGAACGGCGGGCCTTGTCTCGGAAATAATCCGGGTTATTCGAGTTCCACAACCGCTCCGGCTTCCTCCAAGGATTTCTTGAGCTCTTCCGCTTCTTCCTTCTTCATGCCTTCCTTGATCGCCTTGGGGGCGCCGTCCACGATGTCCTTGGCTTCCTTGAGTCCGAGACCCGTGGCTTCCTTGACCACCTTGATCACGTTGATCTTCTGGTCTCCAGCAGACTTCAGGACTACGTTGAATTCGGTCTTCTCCTCTCCTCCGGCTGCTGCGGCTCCGCCTCCTGCGGCTGCGGGAGCGGCTGCCGTCACGCCGAACTTTTCTTCGAGAGCCTTGACGAGCTCTGCGAGTTCCACAGTGCTCAGTTTCTCGATTTTCTCAATGATGTCGTTGAATTTTTCCATATTGTTCTAATTAACTGGTTTGTTTCGACTTTTCGCTTAACACGTAGAGGAATGCGCGCAAGGGAGCTGCAATGGCACCCACGACCTGCGAGATGAGAACGTCGCGGCTCGGGAGTTTTCCGATCATCTCGACCATCTCGGATTCCATGAACTTCTTCTCGTCCATCTCGAATCCTCCCAGGATCTTGAAAGTCTTGCTCTTGCTGGCAAACCCGTATACCGGGCCGGCAAGCTCTTCCATGCTCTTGTCGGACAGAACGACTCCCAGCTGGCCCTCGAGGGTCTCCGGATTGAAGTCTATCTTGCTCTGTTCGAACATGACGCGCAGCAGGCGCTTCTTGATAACCTGGAACTTCGAATCCACCTCATCCAGGGACTTCCGGAGGCTGTTCAGGTCGTTGACCGACGTTCCGGAGTAATCCGTGAAAATGAGGGTCTTGCGCTTCCCGACCTCCCCGGACTCGCGGGATACGAATTCCTCTTTTTCTTTTCTGGTTCTTACCATGGTTTTTTGAAAACAAAAATGCGACCTTTTTATAGCCGCAGACACTGGAGTATCCCCGTTACGGGGACTCATCCTCGGAAGGGCTTATGGATGCCTTCTGTCTACGGATATGTATATTAGGAATATAGGGCTTTCCGGCCTTTCTGTCAAATCATCCGGGCCATTTTCCTGAATTCCCGTGCGTTGATGCTCGCTCCCCCCACCAAAGCTCCGTCTATCTCCTTGCGCTCCAGGAAATACCCGAGATTCTTGGAATGCACGGATCCCCCGTACAGGAATTTGGGACGGTAGCCCAGCTTCTTTTTCAGGATGCTTCGCACAAAATCCGACACGAAGGCCGCATCCTCCGGAAAGGCCGCCTTCCCCGATCCGATGGCCCACAGGGGCTCGTATGCAACAATCAGGTTCCTGATATGAGGATGGCGCCCTCCGATACCCTTCAAGCCCTCGGAAATCTGGTTCTTGAGGTATGCCTTCACCTCTCCGATGCCCTGCCTGCGGACGGTATGGGGCTCCCCGATACAAAACACGACGCGAAGTCCTGAGAGAAGCGCGGCCTGGATTTTCTTCCGGATCATAAGGTTGGTTTCTCCTAGTTGCCTCCGCTCCGAATGCCCCAGTATGACGTAAGAGACTCCGGAGGACTTCAGCATGGCCGGGGATATCTCTCCCGTGTACGCGCCCTTGTCTTCCCAAAACGCATTCTGCGCTCCGAGCTTGGCATGGGAAAGCATATCCCCCACCTCACGCAGAAATACCGCGGGAGGGGCGATAATTACGCCGGAAGCGTCCCCGGCCCGGGCCAGGGCTTTCACCTCGGACCGCGAAACGGGATGCATCTTCCAGTTCGCAACAAGCATCTTCTGCATGAATCTTATTGTACCAGGTTTCCAGAAAAAAGGAGGCGACATCATTTTTGATGCCGCCTAGAATCAAGCTTCCTTACGGAAGACTGTGCTGTCTTGTACAGCACAAACGTTGCCAGCGTTTTTACACGCTGCCAGAGGAGTCAATGAACGATTGTTTCATTGCCGTTCTCCTCTCTGAAAACGAATTTTTAAGGGTACAAATAAATAGATATTTACCTCAACTTTTGTTAGAGAGGCTTATGCGTCATATCTATTCCCCCAGAATTTGTCAAACACTAGGCGAAGCGGGAGAGGAAAAAGATCACGAGCCCCAGAATGGTCATGACGGCGGAAATGATCCAGAACCGCATGGTAATCTGGCTCTCCGGCCATCCGAGTCCCTGGAAATGGTGGTGGATGGGCGTCGAGAGAAAGATTTTCCTCTTCCGTATCTTCTTGCTCGCGACCTGCACGATCACCGACAGGGATTCCACGACGAGGATGAACCCGAAAAACGGGAGGAAGAGGGCGGAATTGGTCTGCATGGCTATGACCCCGAGCGTGATGCCCAGAGACATGGATCCGGTATCCCCCATGAAGAATTTGGCCGGATGGATATTGTACCAGAGGAACGCCAGGAGCGATCCTATGATGGCAGCGTTCATGGCCGTAAGGTCATAGCGGTGGATCACGAAAGACAGAACGGCGAAGGCTCCGAACGCGAAGAACATGATGCCCGCCGCCAGGCCGTCCAGGCCGTCCGTCTCGTTCACGGAAAAAGCCGTGGCCACGATGATAAAGACGAAGAACGGTATGTACCACCATCCGATGTCGAATACGCCGATAAACGGCACGGAGACGGTGCTCCACCCCAGGCGGAAATAGAACCACCAGGCGCCGATCAGGGCTACGAGAGTGTAGAGGAAGAGCTTGCGCTTCATGTCGAGCCCCCCGCCGTGCGGGCCGATGCCCCGGATGCCCAGAAGGTCGTCCGCAAATCCCACCAGCGCCGCGAGGAGAAGGGCGGCGATGGGAAGGTAGGTTTCCGCCCGGTTCACGAAGTTGAAATAGCTGGCGAAGCCGTCGAAGGCGAGGTCCGCCAGAAAGAAGAGGAGCGCGAGTCCGAGCACCGTCCCCCAGATGATAACACCTCCCATGGTGGGGGTGTTGGATTTCTCCCGGTGGTGCTGATAGAAGACGGGAGCCGACTTCTCGTCCCGGATATTCTTCTTGTTGAGCCCGAATTTTTGAAGAAGATGGAATACGAAAGGCGTCACAAAGAGAGCCGCGAGGAAAGAGATGGCGAATATGATAAGCGAACGTACGGCTTCGAAAATATCCATATTATTCTTCTTCCAGGTGGTAAGCCCTTTTGACCCAGTCGAGCAGGGAGGGAACCTCGGTTATCCGATCCGAGCTTCCTAATACGATCGCCGCGACCCTGAACCTGCCCAGGGAGAAAACGGCTACCAGATTCTCCCTGGCGGCGTCATGGGTTCCCGTCTTTCCTCCCAGAAATCCCTTCTCTTCCACGAACGGATTGACGTTCAAGAGAGTCCGGCTCCGGGTATTGTTGATGGGCTGCGTGAGAATATACGGAGTCCGGGTCCAGTTCAGGATTTCCGGATGAACCTCGATCACGTATTTCAGGAGCCTCAAGAGGTCATTGGCCGTGGAGACGTTCAGGTCCGAGAGCCCCGAAGCGTCATGCAGAAGGGTCTGCGTCATGCCGATCGCCTCGGCTTTGCGGTTCAAGAGCCGGATGAAGTGCTCCTTGCCTTCCCCGTATTCCTCGAATGCCGCCGCAGCGTCGTTGGACGAGGTGACGAGCATGATGCGCAGAAGATCCCGCGCGGTATACACCTCCCCGCTTTCCAGGTCCCCCGCCAGCCCTTCCGTATCCACGGCGGACTGGGAAATGGGGATTTTCTTGTCCTCCCCGTATTCCTCCAGAACCACGATGGCCGTAAGCATCTTCGTCAAGGAGGCGATGGGCCACTCGTGATACGTATGGTAATGGAGAAAGGGGAAGTTCTCGTCGAGAGACTGGATCAGGACGGCCTGGGCGTCGATATCCGGATCGAGGATATCCCAGTCCCGCTCCGGCCTCTCTTCTTTTTCCGGGGCGCCTCCCGGAGAAAGGGCCGTGCGTTCATAGGAAATATTGCTGGAAGCCGCGGGGGCGTTTTCCGAAACATTCCGGGATTCGGGATTCTCGTCCTCGAACTGGGCCGTCCCTATCTTTGTAAGCGTGAGGGAGAGAAGCACCAGAAGCACGAGGGCCAGGGATTGGAATTTGAATCCTGAATCACGCATGGACCGTCTCTTCCTGGGCTTGCTCCTCTTCCGCCTTCGACTCGAACCGGTGCAATATCTCCCGGTATTTCTGGTATTCGGGAAGATCTTCCGCTTTCGGGATGCCCATATGCTCCAGGAAGGCGAAGCTCGCGCGGTAAACGTAGGTGTTCCTGCGCTTCGGGTTCTGTTCCCGCTCCACAAGGCCCCTTATAAGGAGGTTGCGGAGTATGAAGCTGGAATTGACCCCTCGGATGAAGTCGATGGTAGATCGCGGAACCGGGCCGAGGTACGCGACAAGGGAAAGGGTCTCGAGCGCTGCGGGCGTCAATTCCTCTTTGATTTCCTCCTTCATGATGCGCTCCCCCAGGGACGAGAAGTCCGGACGGGTTGCCAGCTGCACGGACCCGTTGTTCTCCATGATACGGAGTCCGCTACCCCGCTCCTTCAGCCTCGTCTCCAGTTCCTGGAGATGGACTTGGCAAGACGCGGCAGGCTCTCCAAGGAGCGCCGAGATCTTTTTCACGGAGACGGGATTGCCGTATTGGAATAGTAAGGCTTCCAATTCCGCAACCCTGTCCGTATTGTGCGCGGGTTCATGCATGGATATTATTCTCGCTCATTGTATGCGTCAGGCGGGCGCTTCGCAAGCGTAATATCCCCGAAATGCCCCGATTGCTCCACGCGGACAAGCTGCTCCTTGAGGAGGTGGAGGACGGCGAGGAAGAGTACTACGACCTCCCCTTTTCCCCTTCCCTTCTGGAGATTGGAAAAAGAGAACGGATTCTCCGTAAGGCGGCCCAGAACCTCCTTGATTTTCTGCTTGAGGTTGATGATTTCGGACTTTACAACCTCCACGGGCTTGAGGATTTTTTTCAGCTCCCCAGTGATTCTGGAAATCACGTCCGCAAGGGCGTTCGGCCTCACGTCCGGAGGGGGGAAAAAGAAGCTCTCCGTTCCCATGCGGAACTCGCGTGTCATCATGCGGGGGAAACTACTCCACATTTCTCTGATATGGGCCTGGGTCCCCTTGAGATCGCGGTAGAGCCTGAGGCGCTCTTCGAATGTGCGGATATCCTCTTCATCTTCCTCGGAAAGCTCCAGAGACGGGAGCAGGACCTTGGACTTGATGAGTACCAGGCGGGAGGCTACTACCAGGAAGTCGGCGATGACGTGGGGATCAATCTGCTGTTCCGATTCAAGCTTCGCCAGATACCCCAAAAACTCATCCGTTACGGATGCGATGGTAACGGACGTTATCTCGAGTTCCTTTTCCTCTACAAGCTCTAAAAGCTTGTCCAAGGGCCCGGTATAGAAATCTTGTGATATTTCGTACTGCATTCCCTGTGGTTCCATTGTATACTGGGCACATGAATCCGTTAAGCAGAGAGAGATCGCTGGATCCGCGGGTATTCCTGCGTTTGGGGCTGGGGCTCGTGCTCCTGTATGCGGGCCTGGAAACCTTTTTTGATCCCGGAAGCTGGGCTATGTACGTGCCGGGATGGCTGGACGGCCTGGTGGGCCTGGATACCTTCCTTTCCGCATACGCCGCTATGCAGATTCTCTTGGGCGTATTGCTGCTTATAGGGAGGTTTGTCGCCATAACCTCATTCGTTGCATTCCTTGTCCCTCTCGGCGTTATTGCTTTCCACGGCATTACCAGCACCACGTTCCGGGACTTCGGGCTTATGACGGCGGCGGCGGCGTTGTTTCTTCTTGCCAAAGAAAATACCGGAGGCGGCGGGGCGTCTCCGGCGGGTATATCACAAAAAAGCTAGGATAATTGAAGCGATACAGGAGAGGAGAAATCCAAATTTGAAATAGTTGAAAAGTGATTCCTTTCTACATATATATTCTCTATATTCAGTCTTATTCTTGAAGCCCAAAAATAGAAGACAAAGGAAAATCGAACCGATTGTTGCTACCAATAAAGCCATGACTCCCTCCCTAACTCTTAATTAAAACACTGGCATTAGTATACCACAAAAACGCAATTTTGATCATCCGTGGCGGATGGAAAGCACGTCTCCGTCCTGGACCTCGTAGTCCTTTCCCTCAATGCGGATCCATCCCTTGCTACGCGCCTCGTTCCAGCTTCCGGCCTCCAGGAGCTTCTCCCAGTAGATGGCCTCTGCGCGGATGAACTTTTCCTCGAAGTCGGTATGGATGGCGCCGGCCGCCTCGGGAGCCTTGGCCCCCCTGCGGATCGTCCAGGCGCGCGTCTCATCCTCCCCCGTTGTGAAGAAGCTGATAAGCCCCAGTATCTCGTAGGCTTTCTGGATAAGGTGCGGAACATGGCTCCGGTCCCTCAAATCCGCCTGGATATAATCCGCGCCCATGGAGCGGATCTTCTCTTCGAGGTCCGGCGTCACATCCGAGGGTGATCCGTTCAGGAGAAAGATCTGGGATTTTGCCGTCAGAAGGCCCAGGCTTTTAACCTCCGGACCCCAGGACTTTATCCCTTCGGCAAGGGGAGATGAAAAAATGGGCGTGTTGCTCTCCAACATCTCGTATATCTTTCTGATCCTGTCCCGCAGAATAACGAATTCTTTCTTTCCCGTCCGGGCGTCCGCTTCGGCTTTTGCGAGGCGCTTGCCGGTTGTTTCTAAGTCCTTGAGGACTAATTCTGTTTCTATAACGTCGATGTCCCGGCCGGGATCCGGGGCTCCCTCCACGTGGATGATCTCCTCCGATTCGAAGCAGCGCACGACATGCACGATAGCGGCGCATTCCCGGACATGGGAAAGGAACTGGTTTCCGAGGCCTTCTCCCCTATTGGCGCCCTTGACGAGCCCTGCGATGTCGAAGAATTCCACGACGGCGGGGATGTTCTTTTTTGACTTCGATACCTCGGCCAACTTGTCCCGGCGCTCGTCCGGTACGGGGACAACCCCCACATTGGGGTCGATGGTGGCAAAGGGATAATTGGCCACGTTGATCTCCTGGTTCGTGAGGACTTGGAAGAGCGTGGATTTTCCCACATTCGGAAGTCCCACGATGCCAATGCTTACCTTTTGGCTCATAGAGAAAGGTTACGCTACAAATAAGGAGAAGTAAAACCTGCTTCTTTCCGTATCTTGTACGTGTCCCCGTGTCTCAAAAAACCCCGATACGAGTTCACGGACTCCCGGCGCGGATAATATTTCATCTTACGCAGGATCCTCCTCTTCGTGGAGGTTCTCAGTTTCCGGTATCCGGGAAAATGCACCCATCCGAGGAAATCAACGCCGGAAGTATATGTCTGTATGGAAACTTTGTCGTCATGGAGTGTGAGATGAAGCCTTTTCTGTAAAAAGGAAGAAATTTGGGAAAGCGTCTCTTCAAGGTACCTCTTGTCTTCGGACAAGACCGCAAAGTCGTCTGCGTAGCGGATGTAGTATTTGATATTCAGATTATGCTTCACATACCGGTCGAACTCGTGCATATAGACGTTCACCAAAAGCTGCGAGGTGAGGTTTCCGAGCGGAAGCCCGACTCCTTGTTGATTTGCATGGAAGCTCGAAACCACCTGCCGTATGAGATAGAGCATGTCTTTGCCGGGGATGTGCCACTCGAGAATTTTAAACAACACGTCATGGCGGATATTCGCAAAGAACTTCCGCACATCGCACTTCAAGACGTAACAGGTGCACGTGTTGTTCTGGGAGACCTTCCCGGCAAAATATCTGAAGCGATCCAGCGCCCGGTGCGTTCCCTTTTCTTTTCTGCACGAATAGGAGTCATGGATAAATCTCTTGTCAAAATACGGATAGAGCGCCTTGTAGATGAGGTGGTGCACGAACCGGTCCCGCACGCTTGCCTTGTGGATATCTCTCGGTTTCGGGTCTGCGACATGGAACGCCGCGTATGGTCCGTGGACATAGGTCTTTCGGGCAAGGTCCCTGTGGAGTGCGGCAAGTTCCCCGGCGAGATTGGCTTCAAACTGCGCCACGTCTTTTTTGTGGCGCTTTCCGCGTAGGAACAACTTCCACGTTTCAAGAAGGTGTTCCGGTGTTATAATCTGCTTGTATGAATACCTCATATTTCCATTTACCCCCCCCCGCACAAGCACCGCTTGTGCTTGTAAGGGCAAAAGAAGCGTATCAGCTGTGGCACGGGCATCTCGTGCATGTGAAGCGCATGGATCGTTTCACGATCGGCGAACGGATTGACGGCGCGTTTCTGGAATTTCTCGAACTCGTCTTCCGGGCGAGTTTCGCGGCGGACAAATTTGAGAAGCTCTCGCACATCTCCGCAGCCATAGCCAAATGCGATATTGTGAAGTTCCTTCTCCAGATCGCGTGGGAGGGAAAAGTGATCAATTCAAAAATATACGGAGCATTGATCCTCAACCTCGACGAGGTGGGACGGATGCTCGGCGGATGGAAGCGAACCGTGAAAAACAAAACTCCCGCAAGGTAAGAGCGGGAGAAATCATGTGAGTCGCAGAGGCACAGAACCACGTTGTTCTCGTTCCAGTCATTCTCGAAGTTGCCGAGGTTGAACTTGAAGTCGCCATCGTTGTTGTGGTTCACGTTCGGCACACGGTGGTTGCCGTTTGTGTCTGTCTGACATATGTACGACATATCTCCCGCGCCACCGGAGAGTATCGCGATACTCCCCTGTATTTCGTATTCGGAGCCTTTTTACTCCCTGACATGCCGCACCGACTAACCGATTTTTTCGCGTGAAGCGGGTACTCACATGCGAAGCGTGCTCCGCATGTCCCGACCCAATATCTTCTCGTGAGAGTCGAGCTCGCGAAGCCGTAGCCGCGCGACCCGCTCAATCTCCACGGACAATTGTACAAAAATACAAGCCCTGGTGAAAGGGCTTGTGAGGATATAAGGAATTAAGAAATCTAGAGCATGGATCTTGCGGACAAAGGACAAAGTGCCTGCGGTTAGTCGCAGAGGCACAGAACCACGCCGTCCTCGTACCAGTCACACTCGAAGTAGCCGAGGCGGAACCGGAAGTCGCCATCGTCGAAGTGGTTCACGTACGGCACACGGTGGACGCCGTAGGTGTCTGCCGATAACGCGTCTTTCTCGTCAAAAGAGATATAGAACTTACCCTTTGGTAATTCATCTCTTTTGAGTTGATATACCACAGAAGCACCTTGTGCTCCGACAAGATATGCGTTTTGGCTTTTCAGTAATGCAAGACCGTCCTCTGATGAAATTGACTTTCCTTTCTTTATCCCGAATTTCTTGACTTTGTAGGTCTTTCCTGGGATAAGCTCGTGTGTAGGATTAGGAAAGTTCTGATCGGTAATATCGTCGTTGTAGTAAGAGAAGTTCTTACCGTATTTCTCTTTGAAGATTTTTAACTGTTCTTTAGGTTTATGACCCTCCGGAACGGTTAAAGAAGATTCGCCAAGAAATTCAAAGCGAGGGTCTATGTCGGTGCTGAATTTTCCCTCAATCGCATTCTGAAGGTGAAGATTAAGTTGATGCGGATTGAATGGATATCCATTCTTCTGACGAAGTTGACGACCGATTTCAAATATTTTGGCGGTTATACTTTCGTACAAATCGCCTGCGACGGTAGTTCCTTTTTCTGCCATGACAATTCTCCTTTTATTATTTTTAATGTTCTCCCCGATGTTCCTGCGAGGTCAGGTGCAAATATATTTTGCCGTTTCATTATAGCACTCTACACATATTATGTCAAGCATTGTTTTTTACCTGTTCTGAGAGCTATTTTCTCCTCTTTTGACCGATTACCACATTTGGCGGGGGTAGCTTTATCGTGAAATAGAACGGGATTATCGTATTTTCCTCTTCGTTTCTTCCACATCCATACCGGGTTATGTTCATACCATGCCTATTGATAGTTTCATAAGTTTAAATATCTCCTGTTTTCTAAAAAAATTCAAATTCTAACGAAAAAATACAAGCCCCGGTGAAAGGGCTTGTGAGAATATAAGGATTTAAGAAACTTGGATTATTGACTCATGGACAAAGGACAAAGTGCCTGCATCGGTTAGTCGCAGAGGCACAAAAAAACGCAGTCCTCGTACCAGCCAAACTCGAAGCAGCCGAGGTGGAACTTGAAGCCGCCATCGTAGCCGCGGCCCACGTACGGCACACGGTGGTAGCCGCTCGCGTCTGCCCATAAAGCGTCTTTTTTGTCGAAAGAGACATAAAAATTACCTTTAGGAAATTCGTCTCCCTTAAGTTGGCGCACTAATGAGAGTCCCTGTCCCCCAACCAAAATAGCTTTATACCTTTTGTACACTTTTTCAAGAATTTCCTCTGAGGTTGCTATTTTCCCAGGTCTAATTCCTATCAATTTCGCAGTGTAGGTCTTACCTGGAATAAGAGGGTTGGTGGCGTTTTTGAAGTTCTCATCGGTAATATTATCGTTGCACAACTTATTAGGATTAATCGTACTGAGTTGTTTTTCGTGATTATAGTCCTCGGGGACCGTAACCTTGAAGCTTTTGAGAACCTTGAATTTGTTTTTTAAGAAAAAGAGGGATACTACAGCAATAATCAGTGCTACTACTAAAATTGTAGGCCACATGTCATACTCCTTTTTTATGTATTATGATTGGTAATCTTCTGCCCTGAGTTCTATCATAATTATAGTGTAGTGTCAAGTGTCTGTAATGGTTCAATACCTTGGAACCACCTGGTAACGTATGTATATGGCATACACACAGAATCCTCACCTCCCCCGGGTACGGATGGAGGCAGTGCGTCTCGTGCGCTTCGGATGGAGCACGAGAAAGGTCGCACAGCGCCGTAGTGAAGTGGTGCGCCCGGGCTCCGGAAGACAGGAGGAAGAAGGTCATCCCCACGGAAAGCTCGAAGCCTCTCTCGCACCCCCGGGAGCTCTCTGCAGACGTGGTGGATCAGATTCTTTTGTACAGGCGGAAATACAGGAGATGCGCGGAGGTTCTCCACCACATGCTGGAGAGAGATGGAATTTCTGTCTCACTACGACCCGCTCAATCTCCACGGACAATTGTACAAAAATACAAGCCCTGGTGAAAGGGCTTGTGAATATAAGGAATTAAGAAACTGGAGCATGGATCTTGCGGACAAAGGACAAAGTGCCTGCGGTTAGTCGCAGAGGCACAGAACCACGAAGTCCTCGTGACAGTCAAGCCCGAAGTAGCCGAGGTCGAACCCGAAGTCGCCATCGCCGTTGTGGCGCACGCGCGGCACACGGTGGCGGCCGCCGGTGTCTGCCAATAACGCGTCTTTCTCGTCAAAAGAGATATAGAACTTACCCTTTGGTAATTCATCTCTTTTGAGTTGATATACCACAGAAGCACCTTGTGCTCCGACAAGATATGCG
>Ga0272443_10001844_pt1 | contig 28928 bp, 33 predicted proteins | sample SSMAcet12_FD_193581 | JGI IMG/M metagenome (GOLD analysis project Ga0272443, IMG submission 193581) | Marine sediment archaeal communities from Little Sippewissett salt marsh, Falmouth, MA, United States - SSM-Acet-12 | ecosystem: Environmental > Aquatic > Marine > Wetlands > Sediment ... | reverse complement strand
CGCGCCCTGCGCATCGTTGAAAAGGTGCTGGGACCGGAACACCCGAACGTTGCTACGACGGTCAACAACCTGGGGTTGGTGCTGAAGGCCCTGGGCGACCTGGCCGGCGCGCGCGACGCCTTCGACCGCGCCCTGCGCATCGACGCGGCGGCCTTCGGCCCCGACCATCCCAACGTCGCCATCCGGGTCAACAACCTGGGGAGCGTGCTGCAGGACCTGGGCGACCTGGCAGGCGCGCGAGCGCACTATGAGCGCGCCCTGCGCATCGTTGAAAAGGTGCTGGGACCGGAACACCCGAACGTTGCTACGACGGTCAACAACCTGGGGTTGGTGCTGAAGGCCCTGGGCGACCTGGCCGGCGCGCGCGACGCCTTCGACCGCGCCCTGCGCATCGACGCGGCGGCCTTCGGCCCCGACCATCCCAACGTCGCCATCCGGGTCAACAACCTGGGGAGCGTGCTGCAGGACCTGGGCGACCTGGCAGGCGCGCGAGCGCACTATGAGCGCGCCCTGCGCATCGACGAGGCGGCCTTCGGCCCCGACCATCCCAACGTCGCTACAGATGTCAACAACCTGGGGAGCGTGCTGCAGGACCTGAGCGACCTGGCAGGCGCGCGAGCGCACTATGAGCGCGCCCTGCGCATCGACGAGGCGGCCTTCGGCCCCGACCATCCCAACGTCGCTACAGATGTCAACAACCTGGGGTTGGTGCTGAAGGCCCTGGGCGACCTGGCCGGCGCGCGCGCCGCCTACGAGCGCGCCCTGCGTATCGACGAGGCGGCCTTCGGCCCCGACCATCCCAACGTCGCCCGTGATGTCAACAACCTGGCCGGGGTGTTCTATGCCGAGGGCGACCTGGCCGGCGCACGCGACGCCTTCGACCGCGCCCTGCGCATCCTGGTGCAGTTCCTGCCGCCTGACCACCCGTACATTACGAATTTGCGCGGCAAACTGGCGGCGCTGGACGATGACTAGGGCGGCGCTACTCCTGCCCCCCGCCCCGCCAGCCGCCCGGCGACGGATAGTCCTCCGGCCACGCGACGCCCATCGCCTCGGCTTCCTGCTTGAGCAGCGTGTGGAAAAACTGCCGCGTCCCGATCTGAATCGCCATGCCTGCCGCTTCGCTGGCCGCCGCCTCCTTGCGCGCGATCATCTCGTCGAGTGCGGCGCGCTGCGCGGTCGTCAGGTCGACGCTCACGCGCGTGATGCCTTCGCGTCCCTTCATGATGGTGTCCCTCCTGTGATGGTTGTGGGGGGCGCGTTGTGCGCCCCCTATAGCCTACGTTAGTTCAGCCACTCGGCGTCCAGCCACATCGGCGCGTCCTGGCCGTCCAGGCGCACCAGGTAGTTCTCCGGGATCGGGATGAAGTCCTGCACAATCCCGCTGCGCCCGCTCAGGTATGCCCAGCGCGTTGGCGGCTGGTCGTTGACGCGCACTCGCGTGCCGTCTTCGAAGCGCGGCTCGGCGCTGTTGACAAAGCCGAAGCGCAGTTCGAGGTGCGGGTCGCGCGCATCGTAGGTGTGGCCCATCTGGATGACCACCGCCTTCGTCTTGTGCGTGAGCGTGTCGACCACCTGGATCATGCGCCGCTGCGCGTCCTGATACTCGCCGGGCGCGTAGCTCTGGCGCAGCGTGAAGCTGCCGTCGCGGTGGACGATCAGGGTGTCGTGCGTGACCTCGAAAAAGTGGAGCAAAGTCAGCATCTGCTTGCGTGAAATCGTGTCGTAGTTCATAATATCCTCCTATTGGCGGCGGGGCCGCTAGTCCCGACCCCGCCGCTATGCCGCTCCTGCCGGGGCGGCTTTTCTATTGGTCGTCGCCTTCGAGCGCGGCGATCAGTTCGTCGATGTTGCCCGGCTGGCGACCCAGGTACATGTGGTCGCTGCGGGCGCACATTGTGAGTGAGGCGAGCACGTAGCTGTGCGCGTAGTCGTAGATGTCGGTGTCGCCAATGGCGTCTTTGATCAGGCTGATCGCCTGGTCGATGGATTCGCGGGCGTCTTCGAGCAGCTCAATGCGCTCGTCGATGTCCATCCCGCCGTCTTGGGTGTACTTATCGTTCGTCATGTTGCGTTTGTCCTTTCGGATCTTTGGGCGGTTCATCCGCCTCTCTATCTTGACTACATCATAATACAGAATACGTATGTTGTGACCACCAATTATTGGTGGTCCGGTGAAACCCGGTCGGTTCTCGGCGAAATTAAGCGGGCCGGCGAGGTTTGCATGAAATCGTGCGATAAGCCATACTATGCCCAGGCGGCGGGGCCGCCTGTATCGACCCCGCCGCTGTGCCACTCCTCAGGGGTGGCTTTTTTATTGCGCGTCATCCAGTCGTTGCAACTGCGGCGTCGGGCCGTGTCGCAGCCCAATCCAGCCGTTGGGCTTGCGCTGGCGCGTGTCCCAATCGTGGCCGTAAACCAGGCGCTCGATCCGTCCCCGGCTGGCCGGCGTTGGGTCGTAGGTGCGGTCGGTGTAGCCGGTCGCGTCGCGGCGGGCGCGGTTGGGGCGGTCGATGGTCACGCGGCCATCGCTGGGACGGAAAAATACGTCGGCCTGGTCGTTGAGCTTCGGGTAGTTCTTCATCGTGTGTTTGTCCTTTCGGATTCTGGAGGCGGTGCATCCGCCTTTCTATCTTGACTACATCATAATACAGAATACGTGTGATGTGACCACCAAACTTTGGTGGTCACTTGAATCCGGGCGTGTTTACTTGTGCTCCAGGTGGTAGCGCAGGCGTTCGGCGTAGTCCAGCGCAACGTCCAGGTAGCCCACCACGTAGTCGGCGGCGGTGTCCTCGCTGATCCCGGCTGCCTGGTAGAGCTGCGTGAGTTCCTGGTGCAGGGCTTCGATGCGCGCGATGGCGTCGGCGTTGACCTGGCGCAGCGCGGCGCGCTCCTGGTCGCTCAGCTTGTCGATGCTTTCGTAGGTGTCAAACATGATTCTGCTCCTTTTGATTCGCGGGGCGGTGCATCCGCCTCTCTATCTTGACTACATCATACGACATAATACGTATGATATGACCACCAAACTTTGGTGGTCCGGTGAAAAGGGAACTCCAATATCGATCTGATGACAAATGAAGGGGAACCGACCTAAGAAAATTTCAGCCTATAGGCCCGGCTTTGAATTAGTTGTACAATAGTAATTGCCTTTGAGCATATACGGACATGTAATAATGAACTGGCGAAGCAGTTTTATCAGGAGACTTCTGCGCATTATTAGTCTCGTTCTCCTATTCTGTTGCCTGGGGATCGTCGGGATCGCATGTGACGACCTTTCTGAAGAAGCAACACCAAATGCGCAGGGAGCCGCTAGAAAAACAAGCGCGATCCTTCTAACCACACCGATGCCATCTGCGACTTTTACTCCAAATGTGACTCTACGCCCGGACCAGAAAACCCTGACAGTTGTCACTGGCAAGACGCAAATCGCATCCACAGCTACGGCTGTCGCCTTGGCGCCTTTTATAACGCCATCCTCAATGCTTATAACGTCATCCTCAATGCTGGCATCCACGCCTATTTCCTCTGCAACATCTACACAGGCCCCAAGTGGCTATATCACTAACGCGCAAAAAGTTAATGCCAGAGCCTGCGCAAGCATGAACTGCGAAAGCGTTGCGGTGCTAGACTATCGCACGGTTGTTGAGGTATTGGGATCGGAAAATGGTTGGCAAAAGGTTCGGCTTCCTACAGGGCGAATCGCGTATGTATGGGCGAATTACCTGAGTTTTGAGTTACCATCGCCCGTATCACCCACTTTAGTTCCGACACAGGCACCCACTGAGTTTCCGGCGCATACGCGGTACGTCGCCAGTAGCCGTGTGAATGTGCGCGTGTGTGCCAGCGTGGAATGTGAAGTTGTCACCAGCCTGAGATATGGCGCATCGTTCGAGGCGCTTGCTCAGCAACGCGATGCTAGCAGTCGAATATGGTATAGCTTCCGATCCGGGGGAGAGACGGTCTGGATTGCGGGCTGGTTGACTAGTGTTACGCGACCAGTATCATGGCCCACTGCAGCGCCTAACGTACAACCAACAGCAGCCTGGGCAACACAGCCACCCCCCGTGTGGCCCACATCGCCGTCAGTGGTGCAGCCGCCAGTCATTCAGCCAACTCAGCCACCTCCTGTCTGGCCTACTTCTCCGCCGATGGCTCCGCCGCTACAATGGAATTGTTTAGGGGATCGATATAATTGCGGAGATTTTTCAACATGCAGCCAGGTTATGAGCTACTGGAACGCCTGTTCTGGTGATCCGTCGCGACTGGATGGCGATAACGATGGCATTCCATGCGAGGCTTTGTGTGGGGGATAGAAGAAATTGGAGAGCCGGGACCCGGCCCGGCTATGTTGATCCAAAGTTAAACTACGCCCACACGGCCCGCACTGCCAACTCCGGCGGGCAGGGGAAGTGGCCGTCCTCGGTGATGGCCCCGACCTGCGCTTCGACCGCTGCGCGTGCGTCGGCTTGCAGCGCGCGCCAGTTGGCCGCCCGCTCGATGCCGTATTCGTAGGGCAGCAGCTGGCGGTAGCGCGCCACGATGCAGCGCCCCTTGTCCACCACGATGACCGGCAGATTGTCTTCTGGGATGACTCCGGGTATGATGGTCATGTTGTACCCCTTTATGGGTCTTGGTGGAGGGCAAATTCTCTTGGCGGGGACTTGGCCCTCCACCGCTTCGTTTTCTAGAACAAATACTCGTCAGCGCCGATCTGGCTCAGTTCGTCGCGCCATGCCTCGTAGGCCGCGCGATACGCCAGCCAGAAGCCCAGCGCCTCTTTCAGCGCGGCAACCGCGTCTGCACCCAACCGCTGCTGGAACACGGCCCGCGCATCATCCGCGTGCCACCCCATCCACAGCAGTTCAGTAACCGTCACGCCGTCGACCGTCAGGTAGCGCACGGCCACACGCTCGGAGGAATCCATCTGCACCGTGACCGGCTGCGTGACCATAAGCGCAGCCAGCAGCGTGTGCGCCTGGTCGCTATCTGCGCTGGTGATCCAGGCGGGGCCGATCTGTCCCGTCGCCGCGTGGAAGGCCTCAAGTCCCAGGTACGCCGAATGTGGCGCGAGATGCAGGCCGTCAAAGGTGTCGTCGTCGATGATGGTCTGCGGCGGGGGCGCGGCAGGTTCGTTCGCCTCCAGATCGGCGCGACGCTGCGCCTGCGCGTCCTGCTCGCGTTTGCGCTCAGCTTCTTCTTCAGCCTTCGCCTGCGCGTGCTCGCGCGCGCGTTCTGCGTTGGCGAAGGCATCGGCCAGGTCAGCCAGCGTGCGGATATGCTTCTGGATCGGCGACCAGGCCGTCAAGCCAATGCTCGCCGGCGTCGACCCCGCGCCGCGCCAGTTCCTCGTGCCCAGCGCCGGCCCGCCCGGTATCCGCCAGGCGTACTTGTGATGGCTCTCGTGCCAGTCGATCACCTGGTCGGGCGGGATGCGCACGGTGATGCCCAATTCTTCGCGGAAGATGTTCTCCGCTGCCTCGATGAATGCATCACGCTGCTGTTCGGCTTCGCGCACTTTCTCAGCTTCTTTTTCAGCCGCTTCGCGCGCCATTGCCTGCTCGCGCGCGGTCTGGGCCTGGGCCGCTGCCTCGCGCAGTTCGTCAATAGTCAGTGTTGTCGTCATGTTCCTGTCCTTCCTGATAGGCACGAATCGCATTTAGTGTGCGCGTCAGTACCGCTTCTGAGTTGGTATTCAGGTGGCGCTGCCAGGCCATGTTGGCCCGTGACCAGCGCCAGCCGTTGGCTTTCAAAATGTCCCGGATTGCAGCGGGCGGCTTGCCATCGAAGACCAGCCGCAGCCGGTTGTCCTCCGTGCTGCGCACCACCGTCACCCCCGGCAGGGCTTCCGCTTCTTCGTCGGGACCACGCCGCGCCGCCTGGGCGCGCAACTCGTCCACCCGCTGCTTCATGCGCCGGATGTTGGCGTTGTTGTTGCGCAGCGCATAGGGTGGAAACCCGCGCCGGCGGGCGAAGTCTGGCTTCCACAGTTCGCGCGCCTGCTTGCGCGTGAAACCCAATTCCTGCAACTCCATGATGGCCGGTATGTCGTGGTCGCCGTGTTTGCGGATGATCTTGTTGGCTTCCCGCATCCGCGCCTGCTCCTGCTCCGCCGCCGCGATCTTCTCCAGCAGCTTGACCACCGCCAGCGGGTCCTCGCTGCGAATGGCGGTGTTGCCGGCGGCAGCCTCGGCCCGCTGTTCCAGGCGGTCAGCTTTCTGGTGTGTCTCGTAGGCCTTGCGATGCGTGTCCTCGATGCGTTTGCGGTAGCGGCGGTCGCGCTGCTCGCTGTGGTGACCGACCAGGATCGGCTGGCCGAAGGGGATCACCCGCGCCATGTCGTGCGCCTTGTTCCACAGCGCGTGTTCCTGCTGGCGGGCAGTCGCGGCGCGCTCTTCCAGGCGCTCGATGCGCCAGTCGACGCGATCCTGGTAGTCGCCAGCCGCGTCCAGGCAGTTCGCGCAGACTGGGTGCCCGGCGTGATAGGCCGCGACTGCCGGCGAACCGCACGCCGCGCACGGCTGCGGTTCGGCCAGCAGCCAGCCGGTGTTGTATTCGTCGGCGATGGGGTTGGTGAGTATGCGATGCATGATGATCCTCCTCTACACCGTCGCCTGGAGCGCGGCCAGCGTGGCCGCCAGCGCCGCCTCGGCATCTGCATCCAGGTCGCGTTTCCAGCCCTGATAGCGGTTCGACCAGCGCCAGCCGTTGGCCGTCATGGTCTGCGCGTTGAAAACGGACGACCGGTACTCGAAGATCAGCCGCAGCTCGTGCGTGACCTGGCAGCGCACGACCGTTACGCCCGATGCGGGCGCGTCGATCTGCGCCAGGCCCAGCGCGGCGTTATGGGCATCGATGCGCTGGATGACTGCGTCGTTGACCCAGCCCTGCCCGCCGCTCTGGAAGCAGTAATTCTGCTCCCAGGCTGCCGTGTCGTAGCGGAACGTTGGCTGCGGCACGCTGGCGTGGATCGCCACGCCCCGGCGGCCCCCGCTGCAGGAGCAGCAGAACGCGATGCTGTCGTCAGCAGTCTGTACTGCCGCCTCGAAACGCACGCGCGTGAAGCGCAGCGGCCCGACCAACGCATCGATGCGCGTGTCGAGGTCGGCCAGGAAACGCTGGCGCTCGGTCACGTCGAGCCGGTCCAGCGCCAGTTTGAGCAGGCGTTCCAATCCCGGCAGGCTGATGAGCACGTCGAAGGTCGTGCGCCGGCCATCCGGCGCGGTGATCACGACCCCGCTGCTGAAGCGCGATCCGCCGCGATAGCGCGCGCCGCGCCCGATGGCGATGATGGTGCGTGGTCCGGGACGGACGCCGCCAATGGTGATGTGGTCCGCGAAGACGAACTTGGATGCTGCTTTGTAGATGGCTTCCCCGCCGTGCTCGCACAGCACGGCCAGCAGATGGTGGTACAGTCGCTTGAAATCGCCGGTGGTGTGCATGGCGCTCACCGCCGGCGGAACGGCCCGATAGGCCGGTCCAGGTAAACGACCCAGCGGTTCGACCCCGGCAGCTGCTCGCCGGCGATGCTGCCCGCGTTCAGGCGGCGCGTGATGGTGCTGACGTGTACGCCGCAGTGGGCAGCGACACGCTGCGGGGTCGTGGCCGGACGCTGCTTGTAGGTCAGGGTGGCGCGCGGGGCGTCGTCCAGGGAATCGGCGAGTGCAGAATCAGCGTCAGAATGCTGAGTTGTCAATTGCGCTTCGAGGTGGCGCACCCGCTGCTGCGCCAGCGCCAATCGCTGCTCCAGCCGTGCGTTGGCCTGCTCCAACTCGGCGATGCGCTGCGCGGCGGTCGTGCTGCCGTTGACGCGGTCGACCTGGGTCGCCATTGCGCGGTGAATCGTAGCGTTATACATGCCCCACCCCGCTTTGCACGAAATCGTGCAGTTCGCCACGCTGTGCGTTGGCGCGGTTGATCACGCTGGTCAGCAGGTCGTACAGCGCGCGGCCACCGATGCGGAAATCGTAGGATTGCACCGATTCGGCTGGCGTTTGCCAGGGCAGCCGGTTGTAGGCAGCGATGGTGACGGTGCGGTCTGGCGTGATCACCAGTTTGGTCGCGCCACTGGCGGTGATGTGGCAGTGGCCGTAACGGGGCAGAAAGAGTACATCCAACGCGCCGTAGAGCTTGTCCAGGCGCTTCTCAAGATCATGGATGAAGCTGTCGCGGGGTGATGGGGCCGGCAGGGCCAGAGTCGTCGCCGGGGCCGGCAGCGCCAGCCGTGTGGGCGGTGCGGGCAGCGCCAGGGGCGGCGCGACGTACACCGGCGGCAGGGATTGCCATCGAACGGACGTTCGTGATACACTTGCGTATAACATTGTGCTATACTCCAGATTGTAGAGGGCGGTGTCTTCAGCACCGCCCTTTGCGGACGATGGGTCACTTCGTGTGACCATTAGCTCCTGGGCGGTACCATCGCATGGTGCCGTCCTGTTCGTTTTCCCCGACGTACACCCACGCGATATCCCAGCCCGCATCGAAGCGCACGTTGCGCTCCGCGCGCGGCAGAATGCCGGTGGTTTCCCACTCGTAGTCCGGTGGCAGCATGGGCCGCGTCGCCAGCAGGGTTTCGATCTGCTCGCGCAGCCCTTCGAGTTGCAGCCGCGCGCCGGTTTCGGCGGCCAGGGCATAGGCCAGGCTGTCGAACAGCCCGGTGATTTCGCGCTCCAACTCGGCGATGAGTTGGCTGCGCTCGTCGATCTGGGCCTGCTGCTGGTGGATGACGTCTTCGCGCTCGTCGAGCAAGGCATTCAGGCTCTTGATGGTTTCTTGCTGGCGGGCGATGACGACCACCAGGTCCTCGCTGATCTCCAGCAGCGGCAGCGCGTCGACGATGAACCGGGTCGGTGTCGCATATGGCCCCTCGTTGATGACATCGACGTGCTGGTGCGGGTCCAGGTCGTGCACGACGTTGAGCAGGCGGCGCCGGCAGCGGTCGCATACCGGCTGGAAGTCGAGCGTGGGGCCGCCGCAGATCTGGCAAACTGCGAATTCGCTAGGCATTGGTAGCTGCCTCCTGGCGGGCGGCGACGGTGTTCTGCAGGGCCATCAGTTGGAAGTGAACCTGCTGCAGCCGGGCGGTGATGGTGCCGCCGGGGATGTTGTGATCGTCCAGCCAGCGATGGGTAGCGTCGATCTGCTTCTGGGCGTCGAACAATGCCTTCGCGGTCATTGAACAACTGCGACCCAGGGTGACCAGCGTGTGGCGCAGCTGCTTTCGTTCGCGCAGCAGGCCGGCGATGTTGTGCTTCGCCAAACGCTGCTGGCGGCAGAAGTCGCGGTAGGCCTCACGGACCGTGCGGCCTTTCCCGTAGATGAGGTCGCCAGCGCCGCCGGCGCGCATCCAGATGTCGCCGTCATCATAGTAGGTGACGGTGATGATGGGGAAGAGCGTCGTGTCGGGCGCATCCCAGCGGATGCGGGCGAACCAGCGCTCGTCGACGTTGGCGGGGCTGCGGGTGACGGTGTTGGGGCGGAGACACTTGGGTGCGTCGCTGGTGTTCTGCGGGGCGGGGTCCAGGCGCTTGATGATGACGCCGGAGCCGTCGCCGCAGCGCGGGCAGTCGTCGCTGGTGTTGGGGCGTTCCTGGCCGCAGTTTGCGCAGAGAATCGCTTTGGCCGGCGGCTTCGACTGCGGTGTGGTGTGCGGTGCTCCGAAGGGGCCGTTCTTCTGACGTTTCATGGTGGACTTCCTTTCTTGAATCTCGAAATCTTGACCTTTGATCAGGGCGCTGGCCGGGACGCGCTCGATCCCGAACAGACGCTGGTGGAGTTGATATGGTTTGTGCAGCGTGAGGGTGGCTTCGCCGTCCCATCGTCCGGCGTCGTGGAGCGCTTTGGCGACCATGACGGCGCGATGCCAGACGCCTTCGTTGGATGGGCCCGACCCGATGGTGATGTTGCGCGATGCGGTGGTGATGTGAGGTTTGGACACACTTGTCACCTTTCGCTAGTTACGGTGCAGTGATTGCGATGTGATGAAGAGCGAGAAATATCTTTTCACATCATTATGAGTCATTATATATCACTTGAAATTCAAAGTCAAGCAATTGACTTCAAGTGATAAATATTGTAATCTATATCAAATCGGAATGAAGACTCGGAGAAAAGAATGCCGAGAAAGATTATCACATTTACCGAGGAAATGGAGCGCATTATCCAGTCAGAAGCAGATAAGCGCGGTGCTCCATTCGCGTCGATTGTTCGAGAGGCAATTCATGAATGGGCTGAGAAAAGAGGAATAAAAATAACCTCAGCGGTGTCATGGGGAGGTTCCCGGACCAGCGATGCTCAGGATGAAGAGCAGGGGCAAGGGATGGCCGTCCCGGCGTAACCGGCACCGGAGACGGCCTGGCCTGCGCTGCTGGGGGCAGTGCAGGGCCAAGCTAACGTTAACCTTTTGCATTTCTTCGTGCAATCGCACGCTTGTTCGACGTTTTGAAGACTCATCAAATTGTAATTGTTTTCGTTATGTTTACATGGTATGATGTAATAGTTGACAAATACAAAACACTTTTTTGAGCAGTTAGTTTTTGAAGGACCTTACCAACGGTATAAATAAAAAGGCCGCTCCCGGCCAGGAGCCGCCTTATTGTGGGGTCGTTGCGATAAACCGCACGACTGCATGTAGCTTCTTCAATTATTACATGCCTTCCTGCGCGAGTCAAACTTCCCCCAATGCAAAAAAGGCTCTATTGGCCTGGAGATGTCAGCTTGTATACACCTTGCTGGAATTGTTGATTCGAGGTAATTAATCAGTACTGGCCTGAGGCGGGCCAGTCTAGCACTTTAACAAATGAATACTCTGGCTGTCACTCGAATGGGGTTCTGCGTACCCTGTGGGGTTTCACAGGGGGTCAAGAGGTCCCCGGTTCAAATCCGGGCGCCCCGACCATTTTTAGAGAAAATTGACAGGGTTTAGCACCCTATAACCCTGCCAAAGAGCGGTTACCCCGTTCGCGGAAAATCGATGATTTTCCCGGCGGGGTTTTTGCGTTCCTGACCCCGGAGCAGTTCGGCAGCGGCATGGATATCCTCATCGGCCACCGTCGCGCAATACCCTATGGTTGTGGACACATTGGAATGGCCGAGATAGGCCTGGATCACGGTCGGTGAGACGTTGGCACGCGCCAGCGTCGTGGCGACATAGTGACGAAAGCAATGGGTCCCCCGTGAGCGGTCAAGGCCAGCTGCTTTGCACAATCTCCGAATGATCTGTGACACCGAATCCGACTTGAGCGGCCCGTGCCCACGGGTTGAGGTGAACACATAGTTGTGTTTCACGCCAGTGGGGCGGGACTCCAGCCATTTCTGGATGGCTTCAGCAGTTTCCGTGCCGAAGTAGATGGTGCGGCGCTTGTTGCCTTTGCCGTCGACAATCGCACGGCAGCGCGACAGGACCAGGTTGCTGATGCGCAAGCCGGCGACGTCACCGGCCCGGCATCCGGACTGGGAGAGCAGCAGCACAATCGCATGATCACGCGGTTTGTCGCGTGCAGCTTCCAGCAACGCTGTGACCTCCGCCGCCGATATCGCTTTCCCCTCGCCAATGTTCTGCTTAGGGGGTTGGGGCGATAAGAACCGGGCGGGCGAGTGGTCGAGATATCCCCGAGTGACACACCAATTGAAGAACGTCTTGATCATCTTGATGCGTTTCGTGATGGTCGCCGGCGACAGCCGCCCGTGCTCCCGTGGGCGGCGTGGATGGGTAGCGTATTTCACGACCTGATGACGCAGATCGTGAACGTAGGCATCCAGATCGGTGGGATGTATGAGATGCAGCGGACGTTCGAGGCCGATTGCCGCTGCAAAACGGGGATAGAACTTTTCGTAGGTGGTCTGAGTTTGCGGGGCGCGATCTGCCACCAAAAAGTGTTGGAGGGCTTCTTTCAGTTTCATGATTTTCGAGACTCCTATCAGATGAAAGGCTTACCCCTATGGTGACAACCAGAGCATCAACTTAATCATAACCGAAAGTTAGTCAAAATCAAGAACAGTTATGCAAGAGGGATTATTATGAGTAACTCACAGCCCGACAAGAGCAAACTGATTCCCAATTCGTTCCAGACGCCGAATCTGCTGGTGGACCGGCTGATGCCGCTGCTGCTCGACACCGAATTGCGCGTGGTGATCTTCGCCACGCGGCACATCTTGGGCTGGACCAATACGGTCGGCGAGCGTGCGGCCACGCTGAGCGTTACCGCGTTCGAGACCGGTCACCGGGGTATGCCCGGCTGCGGACTGAACCGCGCTGCGATCATCAAAGCGTTGGACAATGTGGCCGACTTTGGTGTACTGCGCCGGGTTGGCGAGCCAAGCAAAGATGGTCAGCGCTGGGCGCTGCCAGATAGCGAAGATGAGATCGACTGGTCAGCGCTGGAGGGTCGCCTGGCGAAACGCCAGCAGCGCAACCGCGACCGCACCGCCAAAGCTACCCGTGCCCGCAAACGCAAGCAGTCCAGGCCGCCAGAAGTCAAAGCGGTACGTCCCACGTACCAGGGCAATGCACCGCCCGCCGATCCCCCCGACGGTACGTCCCACGTACCGCACCCCGGTACGTCCGACGTACCGGAAGCTGGTACGTCCGACGTACGCATTGAAACCCATATAGAAACACACTCTTTGAAACCCAAAGACTCTTTGGCGCGAGCGCCTGAAGGCGCTGCGCCGGGGCGGGCTGAGTCGGATGAGCCTGAATCATCTCCATCGTCTGAGTCAGCGCACGGCCTGACCGCCGGGCAAACCGTGTACTGGGTTCAAGAAGCACAGCTTGGCGCAGTCGATGTCCACGCCTGCACCGTGTTGCGCTTCACGCCCCAGAAGGTCTGGGTGAAGACTGCCACCGGCAGCGAACACTGCCTGTATCCCGCCTCACTGCACACCGCGCCGCCCAAACTCCAGCGCAAAACGACCCCGCTGCAGGACGTATTGGCCCGGCGATCCTTCGGGCTACCCTCGGATGCGACTATCGGCAAGCAGATGATGACCGTCCTCAACGCACTCAAGCGCGACATCCTGGCCGGCTGGCCGGCGATGACTCCCGATGAACTCACCCGCATTTACGACACAGAAGGCATTACCCCCAGCAATCATGCATCGATTCTGGGAATGATCACCCGTCACTATGCCAAAAAAGGAGAAAACCGTGAACGACAATCCGCAAGACAAGCGACATGGCCCGCAAAGCCTCGCCGAGGCACTCGCCCAGCTGCGCAACGACCGTCACTTCCGCCCGCCCTCCGGTGGCAAGAAGAACAAGCCGAGCGCGTCGCCCGTCGACTTCGAAACCGGCCCCCCACCGCGCTCCCTGGCGGACCAGCGGCGCGTGGTGACGTGTGAAACCTGCGGCGATATGGGCTATGTAACGCACAATGTGCCGGTGGGGCATCCCGATTTCGGAAAGTCATTTCGCTGCCCGGCCTGCGGCGGCCCGCCCGATCTGCACCTGCGCGAGCAGCGGCAGCTGGCCCGGCTGTTCGAGATGTACTGGATGCACGACAGCCCGAAGCTGCACCAGTTCAACCTGGATGAGTTCATCTTCATGGACAAAGCACTGCAAGATGGGAAAAGCACGGCCATCGTGGCGGCGCAGCAGTGGGCGGCTGGTGATCCGATTGATTACGAGATGCTTGGCTCGCCGGCCCCCACTGCCGCAGGCTTCGCGCCGAGCCATGCATTGCTGCTGTATGGTGCGCCGGGCATGGGCAAAACATGCCTGGCGGCAGCGGCGTATCAAGATCGACTCGGCGAAAAAGCGGGACTTGCCATTGAGTATAACATGCTCATGCAAGCCTTACTAGCCCAGGTGCGCGATGGCAATGATGGCAACGTCGACCTGGCGCTGGCAAAAGTGGCACGGGTCCCGCTGCTGTTCCTCGACGACCTGGGGAATACCTTCCTGGAAGGGATGGAGACCACTGGCCGGCTGCGCTGGCTGTTTGAGATCGTGAACTACCGCTACAACTACCGCCTGCCCACCATCATCACGACCAACCTGGATTACCTGCGGATGTGTGACCAGTTCAGCATCAAGCTGGCCGAGCGCCTGCTGGAATGGGCGGTGTGGGTCAACGTTCATGGGCCATCGCTGCGCATTGTGTATCCGGAGGACTTCTGATGGACGAGCTGTACTACGGCGTGCCCCTGGATGTGTTCAAGAGCGTGTTTGAGGCGCAGAACAATGTGCGCGCCCGGCAGGCGCGGTTCTGGGCCTTCAGCGCATGGCCGATGGTGTGGATCGTCGTCTACCCGGATGCTGGCTGCCCGCCGTTCCCGGTGCTGGTCGATGGCCGGCTGGTGAGCATCAGCCGGTGTCCGAGCGACCCGCCGCCGATGCCGGTCTGGGCGCGGGAGGGGGAGGTGGTGCATGGCGCGTGACCCCTTCCCGCCAGTTCCGTTCGACACCTGGTGCGAAACGGTGAGCGTTTACCTGCTGCTGTACGCGGGTCGCACGCTGGCCGATCTGCCCATCGGCGAACGGTCGCTGCGCGTGTGGCATCGGGCAGGCGTGCCGGCGCGCATCGTGGCGAACGCGCTCACGACGCGCTGTCCGGCCAGCCGTGCCACCCTGACGCGCTTCTACACCGACTCGCGCTCAACGCACGAAATCGTGCACTTGCGGATGCGCTTCGCTGCGCAGACGGGGGTGTAATCGCTGGAACTGCCGCTGTTGGCGGCGTGAACAGGAGGAATGATCGATGAACGTGAACCGTGAATGTATACGCCTGGCGCTGATTCTGCTGCTGGTGGTCGCTTGGCTGGCACTCAACGTGCCGGCGGCCACCGCTCAAGGGGGCGGAAGCACACCGCGCGGCGTGCTGGTCATCCCGGCCATCCGGCTGGCGGCCCCGGTGCACACTGCGCCGCTGGTCGACAAGAGCTACGTCATGCCGGACAGCGGCGTGGTGTGGCTTGAGGGCACAGCCTGGATTGACATGGACTGGGCGCGGGTGGTGCTGGCCGGCCACACACCGGGCGTGTTTGCCCGCCTGGTGGAACTGCGCGCCGGGGACTGGATATTCATCTACAGCCCGCAAGGCAGCGCAGCATACCAGATCACCGGGCTGCATCTCACGACGCTGGACGATACGACGTGGCTTATGCCGACCGACGCCCCGACGCTGGCGCTCATCACCTGCCGGAAGGATTTCCGGCTTATCGTCGCAGCGGAGCGCCGGTAAGGGACCGAATGGAAACTTTCGAGGAGTGCACATCATGATCCAGACCGCATCGCTGCCATCCCGCGTTGCACGCCGCGAGTTCAACCGGCGCAGTCTGTTCGATATTGGTCATGGCACCGGCATGAATGAGGCCATCCAGACCAGCATCGCCAGCCTGAACGCCTACGCAACCGCCTATCCGCACTGGGTGATTACCTATTCCGGCGGCAAAGACTCGTCGGCTGTGGTGTCATTCGTGCTGTGGGCGATCATGCACCACCACGTGCCGACGCCTGACACGCTGACCGTGTTGTACGTGGACACGCGCATGGAACTGCCACCTCTAGTGGTCACCGCCAAGCAGGTGCTGGCTGCGGTCCGCGAGATGGGGCACCAGGCCATCAAGGTTGAGCCGCGTTACACCGAGCGCTACTGGGTCAATCTACTAGGACGCGGGTTGCCACCACCCCGGCTGCAAACACGCTGGTGCACACGCCTGCTCAAACAGAAACCAATGGATCGCGTTATGCAGCAGTTACAAGCGACCTATGGCCCATCCAGCACGCTGTTCATCACTGGCGTGCGCATGGGGGAAAGCACAGCACGTGATGACCGCATCATCGCCTCGTGTTCGCGCGATGATGGCGAATGTGGACAGGGCTGGTTCCAGCAGCAGCGGCACGCGCTTGCCCCGCTGGTGCATTGGCGCGTGTGCTGGGTATGGCGCTGGCTGTACGACGCACTGAATCCCCTGCCAGTGATGCGCGAGATCGAGCCAGTGTACAAGGCGGATGACATCGTCGATATCCGCACCGGGTGCATCGGCTGCAACCTGGTCGAGTATGACTGGGCGCTGCACTACCTGGTCAAGACGCCGGAATGGTCTCATCTCCACCCATTTATGAAGCTCAAAGCACTCTACGAGGAGATGCGCCGTCCTCAGTACCGGCTCCGGCGACGCGCATTCGTCAAAGCGGACGGGTCAATCAGCGCATCGAAATCGCAGGCTTTGGGTCCGTTGACTATCGATGCCCGCCAGCACTTCTTTGACCGTGTCCGGGCACTTGAAGCGGAAGCGCACTACACACTGATCAACGACCGCGAAGAAACCCTGATTCGCCGCCTGTGGCGCTGGGGCGCATACCCGCAGCGCTGGCAGGGTGATGAAGCGCGCGGCGATGAGTTGTTCGAGAAGCTAGCGATTGTCGATGGTGAAGTCGTCGCGCGGCAACTGCTGCTGCCCGGTATGCGGCCATAGCTGTCGATGAGATTAGTTGCATAACGTAACCGAGACATTCAGGAGTGAACCGTATGACCAATCAAACCAAATTCGAGATGCACTGCGTGGTCGAGCTATCCAATCACCAGCAGATCGCCGGCAAGGTGACCGAGCAAGCCATCGGGGGCGCGACGTTCATCCGCATCGACGTGCCCACCACCAGCCAGCGCGCAGGGTTCACCAAGTTTTACGGCCCTGGCGCGATCTACGCCATCACGCCTGTCGAGCAGGCTATCGCCCAGGCGATGGCCGAGGGCCTGAACGAAGCCCCGATCCAGGAGTGGCGGCTGAAGACGGTCGCCCCGTCGCACCAACTGCCGCCGGACGACGACGCTGCGCCCGCATCGCCGCCGCCGGATTCGCAGAATGGCCGCGACCAGGACAGGCACGCCGCCGCCCAATGGGCGCGCGAACTGCTCTCAACGGGCGGCTTCGTGATCTTCGACACCGAGACGACCGGCTTCGAGGACCACGACGAGATCATCCAGATCGGCATTATCGACCAGGGCGGCAACACGGTCCTGGACCGGCTCATCAAGCCAGGTCAACCCATTCTCAACAGCCGCTATCACGGCATCACCGACGAGATGGTCAAGGACGCCCCGGCGTTTCCGGCAGTCTACAAGCAGATCAAGGCGGCCTTCGATGGCAAGACCGTGCTGGCCTACAACTGGGACTACGATGCCCGGATGCTGGCGCAGGTTTGCCGCAAGCACGACCTCGCCCCTGTCCTCGGCGTGCCTGACGTGTCGGGCAACTGCGTGATGGAGTGGTACGCGCAGTTCAACGGCGAGTGGAATGACTACTATGGCAACTACCGCTGGAAAAAGCTGCGCGAGGCGCTGGCTGCGTTCGGGCTGAAGCACGAGGACTTCGGCGCGAAAGAACACGACGCGACGACCGATGCCAAAGCGACGCTGGCCGTGATTCGCAAGATGGCCGAGTGGCAGCCGGAGGCGAGTGAACGATGACATTTCAATTCACACCGACCGGCACGCACGCAGCAGCCATTCATGTGCCCTGCATCGAGGATGCGCGCGCCGACTTCGCGCCGCACTACCGCAGCCGGAAAACCGTGATCCAGGTGCAAGCGGAAGTCACCGCCGAGATGGGCAAGTTAGGTGGTGGCGTCATCGCCTTCGATGAGGGGTACTTCGGCACCGGTGACCAGAAGCGCTACGGCTACATCCTACGCTTCGTCTATGGCGGGGCTGAGGGCGTGATCCGGGTGGCCGGGCTGCCGATGAAAGGCCGCGAAACCGACGCGAAGATTAAGCAGGTGCGGCTCCAGGCGCTGCTGAACGTGCGCGACTGGCTGAAAGCTGCTGTCACATCACAGGTGTTCAGCCCCGGCAGCGAACCGCTGATCGGCCATCTGCTCGTGCCAGGCACGGCTAAGACTGTCGCCGATCACATCACCGAGCAGGGTAGCCTGCCTCGTATCAACCCATCGCCGGAGCGCGCACTGGGCGATGGCGCAATTGAGGGTGAGTTTACCGAATCGTAAAGCGAAGGGGCCATCCGCATAACGCGAACAGCCCCTTCCACAACATCTAAGTGAGAGGATCATACCATGAAAACACTGACTTTACTGAACGAAAAAGGCGGCACCGGCAAAACGACGGTGGCGATCACGGCAGCGGCTGGGTTAGCGGCACGCAATTATCGCGTCCTGATCATCGATGCCGACGCCCAGGGCCACGCGACGCGCGCGCTGGGGCTGCCCAAGTATCCAGGGCTGTACGATCTGCTGGTCCGCGATGCGGAATTCGGCACCGTGCTGCGCCCTATCCCGGCGGACCGCTACGGCCACGAGGGCGATACCACGCTGTACGTCCTCGGTTCGAACGTCGAGACACGCAACATCGCCACGTCCATCTCGGACGCCTGGCTGTTGGCCGAACGCCTGCAGCCCCTGGCGCGCATGTTCGACGTGTGCATCGTCGATACCGCGCCCACCCCCAGCTTGCTGCACGGCTCGATCTACCTCGCCACCGACCACCTGATCTACCCCACACTGTGCGAGTTCTGGAGCTTCGATGGCCTGGCCGAGAGCATGAGTCACCGGCACGCCGTCAAGCAGTACCGCGATGTGCCGATTGCCGGGGTGGTGCCGGTGCGGGTGCGCAGTAACACGCTGGAGCACAGCGAGAACCTGGACCGGCTGCGCGAGCAGTTCCGGGGGTTGGTGTGGACCCCGATCCCCGAACGCATCGTGTGGGCCGAAGCCAGCACCTACCAGGTGCCGGTCTTCGTGCACGATCCGGGCAGCGACGCTGCCGGGCACGCCTGGGAATTGGTAGACCGTATGGAGGAACTGATCAATGGCGAGTAGACGCAAGCGACGCAGCAGCGCAGACCCCTTCGGACATGGCGAGGATGTCTCGCTGCATGAGGTGGACAACGCGCTGTACGGCGGCATCATGCAAGCCGACCGCGAACGGGTGATCCGTCGCCCGGTTAGTCTGGATGAAGTGACACTCGATCCAGAAATTCAGGTCCGTGTAGCGGGCCTGGATGAGGATGTGGTCGAACAATACGCTCAAATACTCATCAACGGTGGTGAATTCAAGGACCCAATAGTTCTCTACCGGCATGAAGAAGACGATACGCTGTATCTGGCCGACGGCTTCCACCGCTGCGCTGCTTACGAGAAAGCGCAAGCCGCAGAAGATCGTGACGAACTGGCTCCATTAAAGGCTGAAATTCACCCTGGCGGGCGTGCAGGAGCACTGGAATATGCCGAGGAAGCCAACCTGCGGCATGGTAAGGCGCTGTCGAATGCGGATAAGCGCGAAATCTTCGAACGCCGATTTCGACGTGGGCACGAGTGGGCAAGATGGTCGAATCGCCGGTTAGCTTCGACTCTAGGCGTCGATCACAAGACCATCGGAAACTGGCGGCGTGTACTGACAGGTGGGGAAAATTCCCCACGTGATTCTGATATGCGTGTAGGCGCAGACGGAAAAGTATACGATGTCTCCGGCATCCAGGCCGCCAATGAGCAGCGTGAACGGCCATCCAGGCCAAACCACCCCATCAATTCCGACGATCAGCGTGAGAAACCGTCCAGGCCTGTTCCGCCACGCTATGCAGGCGGTCCCGAATTCGACCAGCGCACCGGCTACGAAGAAGACGCGATCCACCTGGACGAGGCCGAACCGCACGGCCAGTGGGACAACACCCCCTCGCCGGACGTACCGGCCACACCGCGCCTGTCCTGGGAGCAGCTGCAGGACGGCCAGCCATCCGATCAGCAGCAAGCCTACGGCTATGCGATTCAACTGCGTGCCAAACTCGAAAAGGGGTTGCTCGACATGCTGGACGCGATGCGGGAGATCGAGGAGGTGCGGAGTATCTACTCACTCGCGACGCTGGACGAGGAGCAGCTCGACGACACCGACGCGCTGCTGTGGCGAACGCTGGTCAAGATCGGCTGGACCATCGACCCCGACACCAACGAACGCGCACCGGGCATCATCGACCACATCGAGCACCTGCGCGCCCGGATCATCGCCATCATGCAGGGCGAGGTCGAGGAGTAGCCCATGTCCACCACCAAGAACGCCGTTCCGTTGGACATAGCGCAGGCTGTCGCGGATAAGCTCGTCGAGCGCTTCGCGCCGGCATGTGCTCGCATTGAGATCGCCGGCAGCTTGCGGCGTGAGAAAGCGACCGTCGGCGATATCGAACTGGTCGCCATTTCGAAACTCTACCGGGCCGGGCAGTTGGACTTATTCGGCCAGGGAGCAGAAGAGGGCGCGCTGCGCAGCCGGCTGGATGACGTACTCGACGAACTGCTGGTCGCCGACCCGCCGCGCATCTTCCGCGAACCGCCAAAGGATGTGGCCGGCCAGCCGCGCTGGGGCAATAAGTACAAATGCTTCTGGCTGTACATCAACCCGACCTTCGGCCACGTCCAGGTCGATCTCTTCACCGCGACTCCCGAAAACTGGGGCGCGATCCTGACTATCCGCACCGGGCCAGCGGCATTCGGGAAGCTGCTGCAAGCGCACATCAAGAACGATACACCCTATCGCCAGCAGGATGGCCTGTTGGTCGTCGAGAAGACCGGCGAGGTCGTGCCAGTCCCGGAGGAAGCCGACTATTTCCGGTTGGCTGGGGTGGCCTGGATTCCGCCGGCAGAACGCTGCAAAGCCACGCTGCGCAAGGCCATCGCGCAGGGGAGTGAAGTTGTCACCCAGACACATAAGGAGAAGATGGAGTTGTGGCGAAACCCGGCACACTATCAAACGGTGATGCTCGACCTGCTCCGTGAGCACGGCCCGCTGACGCTCACTGAACTTACTCGTCACATTCGCGCGGCAGCGCCGCATCCGTTTGTCGGCCACTTCGTCATCCCGGCGCGGGATGCGCTGCTTGCCGACGGACAAATCGAACAGAGGGCTGGTAATCGCTACCGGCTCGTGCCGCTGTCTGCTCCGACGACGCCCGCGCAAACTGGCACACAGCCGGTGCTGTCCACGCAGATCAAGGCGTACCTGCAGCGGTATGGACCATCGACGCGCGGGGCATTGTGGTCCGCGCTGGACTGTGACCTGCCGTCGCTGATGGCTGCCGTCCAGGCGCTCAAGCTGCTGGGCACGGTGACCGAGTTGTTTGGCAAGCTGCAGCTGGCCGGACCGCGTGGCATTCAGGGCGCAATGGGCTACACCGACATCGACATCCGCTGCATGATTCGCACACGACTCGAAAGGAAGGCCGGCCTTGGCTAAACGCAAGAATCGAGTGAGGGCCATCCAACACCATCACAACCAGATCGAGGCCACCAAGACGCTGGAACCCAATACCACGCCGGTACGCTGGCGGCCCTTCTCGGACGCGCTGCTGGAGGTGGCGATGCAGGCGCTGGAGATCGCGCGGCGGCTGGAAGCGCGCGGCACGGTGAGTCGCCAGCGGTTCGAGCAGTTGGTCGCGCAGGTCCAGGCGCTGCCGGACCTGGTGCCGCACAAAGACGACGAGGAGTAGCCGATGTCATTGACCCCAGATCGCCTGATGCTGATGTACGACCTGACGCCATTGCAGGCAGATTACATGCGCTTCATCGTCGAATACGCCCGCGACCACAACGGCAATTCGCCCGGCCAGCGCGAAATTGCCCGGCATTTCGGCGTTCACTGGAACACGGCGCGCGGGCATCTGTTTGAGTTATCCAACAAGCGCATGTTGCGCATCGAGCACGGTCATATTGTGGTCGAGGACTCGGTCTGGACGCCGCCGCCGCATGTGGAGTAATGAGGTTTTATCGAATGGTACATTGTACCCGTACAATGTACGTTACGCCCGCTGCTCGTGCGGCTTATAATAGGGCTGATGGTTGATATCTCGCGCGATCCCAATGCCCCCCCCACTTAACGCGCGAGATCAGGACTGAGCATGGGGTCACCGGACTTTCCCCCCTGTGATGTGAAGGCTCCCCGGTGGCCCCCACATGCGCCAGGCAGACCAAGTGTCAGGTTGGGCCAGGCCGGGTTCGACTCCCGGCAGGCGCACTTAACGGGCTTTACTTAACGGGGCTTTGGAGAGTGTGCCTCCGCAGAGTTATTAAACACTCTCCGTTTCCTCCAGGTCGGCCACCTGTGAGGGCTGACAACTGAAACCGGCCATTCCTGTGTGGTCGGACCGCATGAACTGCGACAGGACGCTGTTCGTTCTGTCGTTTTTTGTTGTTTGACTCCCGACGCCGGGGTGTATCGCACCTCGCCGTCAGCAGTCAAGCCAAGATCGCGCCGACGGCACCCCACCCTACCAGACGATTGGTGCGGCAGCGGCGCAAAAGGGACTGACGCTATATGCCGACATACACGTATCAATGCCCGCGCTGCGGCGCACGGTTCGAGCGATTTCAGCGAATCGCCGAGGTGGACCGTGTGGCCGTGCGTTGTGTTGCATCCGGGTGCTGTGGAACGCCGCGCCGGGTGATCGCCACTGCTCCCGCTGTGCATTTCAGGGGCAGCGGGTTTTTCGTGAATACGCGCGAATCGCGGCGCTGGGCGGTGAATCATGACTGACACCGCGACGCTCCCCGACCAGATTGGCCCGTACCGCAACCGCATCATCGGCCTGCGCGTGATGCCCGCCGCTGAGTTGGCCGACAACCCGCGCAACTGGCGCAAGCATCCGCCCGCGCAAGAAGCCGGCCTGGACGCCGTGATGCGCCGCATCGGGGTCATCGACGTGGTGCGCTACAACGAGCCAACTGGACGGCTGTGGGACGGCCACCTGCGCAAGAAGCTGTTCAGTGCCGACCCCGATACCCCGGTCATCGTCCTCGTGACCGACCTGAGCGAAGACGAGGAAGCGGTGGCGCTGGCGACCTACGACCCGCTGGCCGGCATGGCCCGCGCCGACCGTGCGCTGCTCGAAGCGCTGCTGCAGCTGGCGCAGGATGCGCCGGTCATCGAAGGCGACCCAGCCGCGCACGATTTGCTGCAAATGGTCGCCAAAGAACACGGGGTGACGCTCGACGAGGAACTGGCCGGCCACGACGCCGGACCGCAGGTCGACCGCGCGGCAGAACTGCGCGAGCAGTGGGGCACCGCACGCGGCCAATTGTGGGAGATACCGTCCCAGACGGTCGAGGGCCAGGCCCACCGCCTGCTGTGCGGCGACAGCACCGACCCGGACGACGTGACCCGCCTGATGGACGGCCAGCGCGCGCCGCTGTTCGCAACCGACCCGCCCTACCTGGTGGACTACGACGGTACCAACCACCCCCATAAGTGGAATCAGCCCGACTCCAACAAAGATTGGAGCGAAACCTACCACGACTGGGACAATGCCGTCCAGGGGGATGGGTTGTACGACGGCTTCGTGAAGACGGCGGTCGAGATCGCCATCACTGAGAACGCCGCGTGGTACTGCTGGCACGCCAGCCGCAACCAGGCCATGCTCGAGGACGTGTGGACCCGTTATGGTGCATTCGTCCACCAGCAGATTATCTGGGTCAAGGACCGGCCCATCCTCACGCGCTCGTGGTACATGTGGCAGCACGAGCCGTGCTTCTTCGGCTGGGTTAAAGGGAAGCAGCCACCACGTCCCGCGGCCAAAGATTTCTTGCCCAGCGTGTGGGAGTTCCCGACCATCCCTGCCGGTGAACGCACTGAGCACCCCACCTCCAAGCCCATCGAACTCTTCGCCATCCCGATGCGCCAGCACACGCGCCCCGGCGAGGTGTGCTACGAGCCGTTTGCCGGCAGTGGCAGCCAGTTCGTGGCCGGCGAGGGACTGGGCCGGCTGGTATACGGCATGGAGCTGCAGCCGGAGTTCGTGGCCGTGATTCTCCAGCGGCTCACGGATTTCGGGCTGGAGCCGCACCTGGTTGAGGGTGAGTGATGTGGCTGACGAGCGCCCATTGTGGGAGCGCCACCCCTGGGATACGAAAGCGAGCTTTGACCGCTTTCACCGCTTCTATCTGGCCCAGGATGCGCCGCGTTCGCTCAACGAGGCATACCGGCGCTATCGAGCGGAAAAAGGGCCGCAACAGGGCCGCAACGAGGCCGCACCAAAACGGTCCCTGCGCGCTCCAGGTGGCTGGGTGCGCTGGTTTCGCGGCCAGGACAGCAAGGGCCAACCCAAGCCTGGAGCCAAAACCTGGGCCGAGCGCGCAGCCGCCTACGACGAACACCTGGCTGAGCAAGATCGCCAGAAGTGGGAAGCGCGCCGACGGCAGGTGCGCGAGCAGGACTGGGGCGCGGGTGAAGAACTGCGCGATCTCGCCGCCAACATCCTGGCCCAGTCGCCGCAGTTCCTCAAGACCACGCGCCGCCTCATCAAAGGGCACGGTGGCGCACCGGACCGCGAAGTGGTCACGATTGCCCTGGATGGCAGCTTCCTGCTGCGCGCGGTGAAGCTGGCGAGCGACTTGCAGCGCCAGGCTGCCGAAGTATTGCCGCCGACCCAACGCCTGGAGCACACCGGGCAAGACGGCGGCCCCATTCAGACGCGCACGACCGAGGTCGTGCTGTACGTACCGGACAATGAGCGAGGTGACGATGACCGCGACGAGAGTTGAAATCCGCCCCCAGCCTGGACCCCAGGAGCAGTTCCTGGCGTCCAGCGCGGACATCGTCATCTACGGCGGGGCAGCCGGCGGCGGCAAGACGTGGGGGCTGGTCATCGAGCCGCTGCGCCACCTGACCAACCCGGAATTCCGCGCCGTCATCTTCCGCCGCACCTCGCCCCAAATCACCAACCCCGGCGGCTTACAGGACGAGGCGGCGCGCTGGTACCCGCTGTTCGGGGGACGCGACACCCGACCCCACAGCGGCATCACCTGGACCTTCCCGTCCGGCGCGACAGTGCTGTTCAACCACATGCAGCACGCCAAGAACCGGCTGGACTGGCAAGGCGCGCAGGTGCCATTCATCGGCTTCGACGAGTTGACCCATTTCAGCGCCGAGCAGTTCTTCTACATGCTGAGCCGCAACCGTGACCCGGCAGGGCGCGTCCGGCCCTACATCCGCGCCACGACCAACCCGGAACCGGGCTGGGTGGCCGACTTCATCGCCTGGTGGATTGGCGAGGACGGCTGCTGTATCCCGGCGCGGGCCGGCGTGGTGCGCTATTTTGTGCGCGTCGACGAGCAGATCATCTGGGCGGACAGCCCGGACGACCTGCGCGAACAGCATCCCGGCGTCGAGCCAAAGTCGGCCACCTTCATCCCGGCCAAACTCGAAGACAACCCCATCCTGATGGACGGCAACCCCGGCTATCTCGCCAGCCTGATGGCCCTGCCACTGGTCGAGCGCGAGCGGCTGCTGAGGGGCAACTGGACCATCATGCCGACCGGCGGCAAGGTGTTTAATCGCGCCTGGTTTGAAATCATTCCTTCGTCTGCCGTGCCCGATGGCGGCGTTGAGTGCCGCTTTTGGGACCTGGCCGCGACCGAGAAGAAGCTCAAGGGCGACGACCCGGATTACACCGCCGGTGTGCTCATCCGCAAGGTGGGCGATACCTATTACGTGCTGGACTGCATCGACGAACAGGTCGGGCCGGCAGCGGTCGATGCCCTGGTGCGGCGCACCGCGCAGCGTGACCAGGCGCGGGTGCAGCGCGCGGGCAGCACCACGCGCTACAAGGTACGCTGGGAGATCGAGCCGGCCAGCGCGGGCAAGCGTGAGAACCGGCGCTACATCACCATGATGGACGGCTTCGACGCGAAAGGCGTCAAGCCTGCCGGCGACAAGATCACCCGCGCCTCGGCGCTGGCGGTCCAGGCCGAGATAGGCAACGTGGTGCTGGTCCAGGGCGACTGGAACGAGCGCTGGCTGACGCACATGCACCACCAGCCCGACTGGGACCACGACGACATCATGGACGCTTCCAGCGGAGCCTACAACGTGCTGGCACGCGACGACACCTTCGAAGTCTACGATGCGGTGGGGGGCTAAATGCAGACGCTCTTGTCGTGGTTCTCACGCAGCACGCCGCCGGCCAGGTCGCCGTCCCCCTTCAAGGGTCTGTTGTGGACAGCCGATGGGCGCATGGTGGCTTTCAAGGCCGACCGTGACGGCACCATCCGCCCCCAGACGCGCGGCACAGCGGCCATCCCGGCCACCGAGGCCGGCTACGCTGCCGCCTATCAGGCGTCGGTGTGGGCCAACCGCTGCGTCAACGTGCGCGCCAACCGTGTGGCCGAGGTGCTGCACCGGGGCGTGGTCGTGGACAACGAGGGGCAGGCCATCGATGACCACCCGCTGCTGGCCGCCATCGACCTGGCCTACGAGCACTTCGCGCAGGACGTGTGGCGCTGGTTTTCCTACCAGCGGGATATGTTCGGCGAGGTCTACCTCGAACTGGTAGACGGCACCACGCCGGTGCTGCCGGGGCTGCGCGTGCCGATGACGTTCCGCGTGCTGCCGTCGCTGGCGATTGAGCCGGAAATCCGCCGGGGGCAGATCGTGCGCTACCTGTTCGCCGGTGACAGCGGCGTGGTGTGGTTCGACCTGGACGCGCTGGCCTACTACCACACCTTCAACCCGCTGGACACGCTGCGCGGGCTGTCGTTATTTGCCGCCGTGCTGGACGAGGTCAACGTCGACGTCAACATCATCCGTTTCAGCCAGGCCTTCTACCACAACGGCGCACACCCCGGCATCGTGATTGCCCCCAAGGCCGGCGAGGAGTTCACGCAGACGGATTACGACCGGCTGGTGGCCTGGGCGCGCGAGAAGCTGCCCGGCGTGTCGCACGCCTTCAAGACGCTGCCGTTGTCCAGGCCAATGGACATCACGGCCATCGAGCGCCCCGAACTGGAAGACCAGGCGCACCTGGCCGACGACATGATGGAGCGCATCTGCGCCGGAATGGGCGTGCCGGTGGGGCTGGTGAATTTCGCCAACCAGCCGTACCAGCTCAGCCCGGCGCAGGAGAAGAACTTCGTCAAGAACGAGATTGCGCCGTCGTGCCGCGCCATTGCCCAGTTCGTGACGGCGCGCGTGCTGCCGTTTTTCGACCCGGAGCGCCGGGGCCGGTTCGACGTCGAGATGGCGCTCAACGAACTGCTGGCGACCTTCGAAGACCAGGAGATGAAGGAGCGCATCGCGCGCTCGCGCTACGAGTCGGGCCGCATGACCATGAACGAATCACGCGCCTACGTGGGCATGGACACCGTCGACGATGGCGATTTTCTGCTGGTGCCAGCCGGCTACACCGCGATCCCCCTGGACCAACTGGGGCAGCTGGTGGACCTGACCGCCCCCGCCAACAGCGTGCCGGCGCTGGAACTGCGCACCGGGGCGGCGGCGCGGCCACAGCGCGAGGAACTGCCCCGCCAGGAGCCACCGCCGCAACTGCCCGCCGGCAACGGCAAAGCGATGCACGTCGCTGCGGATGATGACGATGAACCACCGCAGGAAGACGCCACCCACGAGCTGCGCGCCTGGCGGCGGGTGGCGCTGCGCAAAGGGGTCGCCAAAGCGCTGGACTTCGCGTGCTACCACCTGGGCGCGGGTGTGCAGGCTTTCGTGCGCAGCAGCTTGCAGGCCATCGACGACGACGACGGCGACGCCATCGCCGCGCTGTTCGAGGACGCTCAGGGCCGGCTGGCGGCGATTCCGGGCCACGCCGTCACCCATTACCTGCCCGGCAAAGCCATCCAGGCCACGCGCCTGGACTTCGAGACAGATTTCGAGGACGTGCTGGCCGCTGCCCGCGACGGCGCGCTCGACCGCCGGGCGTGGGCCAACCGCACGCGCACCCTGCTGCGCAAGTACGGCGAACGCGCCTACAAGGACGGCCTCAACGATGGCGGGGTGCAGGTCGCGCCCGACGACCCGCTCGACGACGACGACCAGGCCGACCTCAACCGCCTGCTGGCCGAGCAGTCCGCTTACGTGACCGAATTGGGGCGGGTGGTCTTCGACAAGGCCAAAGCCGTCAGCGACGGCCAGGCCGCCGTCAAGCCGGGCATGTGGTTCAACAAGAGCATCATGCCCATTTACGAGGCCGGGCGGCTGAGCGCCGACAAGAACGGCATGTACGAGTGGGTGCTGGGCAAGACTGAGGAACATTGCTCGACCTGTCTGGCAGCCAGCGGCCAGCGCCACCGGCTGCGCGACTGGCACCGGCGGGGCATCATCCCGCGCAGCGACCAGTTGGAGTGCCGGGGCTTTCACTGCGACTGCCAGCTGGTGCGCACTACCGAACGGGCACGCGGCGATTTGAACCGCATCCCGCTGTATTGAGAGGACAAAACGCGATGCAGATCACATTCACTTCCGACGAACACCACGCCCTCCAGGCGCTGCGTGACCGCATTGCCGCCTATACCGGGCGCTATGGCCTGACGCTGGCCGACACGGTGCGCTACGCGCTGGACGCCCAGACCCGCCGGCACAACCTGCCGGGCTGGCCGGGGCCGCCACAGACCGCACCGGCTGCGATTGAAGCTGATGAGCCGCCGGCAGCGCCAGCGGCCAGCGAACCGGACACCATTCCTGATGCGCCGGCCACCCCCGACTACGCGGCGCTGACGGTGCGCGAACTGCAAGCCCTGGCCGGCGAACGCGGCCTGGACACCGGCGGGGCGCGCCTGAAAGCCGACTGGATCGCCTTGCTGGAGCAGGAGGCCTGATATGCCACAGCCTTCAGACCGCTTCGAGATGATTCTGACCCTGGTCGAGGTCGAGGACGGCATCTTCGTCGGCAAAACCGCCGACGGCCAGGTCGTCAAAACGACCGACCGCGGGCGCACCTGGACTGCCATCGACCCCGCCGACGCGCCGGACCTGCCCGACCACGACGCCGGCGCGCGCCTGGTAGCGTTCGGTGGCGCGGTCAAAGCCCTGGACGACGGTCCCCCCGGTCGTCTGGGCGGGCACCTGGTGGTGTGGGGCGATGCCCAGCAGCGCGACTTGCAGGGCGAGTATTTCACGCCCGACACCGACCTGGGCCTGGACTGGTACCCGCAGCGCCCGCTGCTGTACCACCACGGGCTGGACGACACGGTGGGGCCAATGAAGATT
>Ga0272443_10001843_pt1 | contig 28944 bp, 22 predicted proteins | sample SSMAcet12_FD_193581 | JGI IMG/M metagenome (GOLD analysis project Ga0272443, IMG submission 193581) | Marine sediment archaeal communities from Little Sippewissett salt marsh, Falmouth, MA, United States - SSM-Acet-12 | ecosystem: Environmental > Aquatic > Marine > Wetlands > Sediment ... | reverse complement strand
TCCACCGCCATTTTAAACGGCACAATGCAAGACCCGGCCCCGATCTTACTTTCCGGAGAGCCAGCGGCTTCCGGAGATTCTCTTTAGCCTTTCCGGTCCACCTTTGTGTGAAACCTGCGGGATTATTTATCTCGGATTTTCACTTCCATGGTGGTACCGAAAGGACTGGGGCCGCCGCCCTGTTTCAGTTCGGCCCGCAGGGGTTGCAGGTCCTCGCTGGTGATGGGAATGCGCAGCTCCCTGCCTTCGTCTTCAAAGGACTTGAAGGCCGCGGGAATGGGCACATCCTTGCCGCTGCCGCACTTCCAGGCCATGGGCACTCCCTTGTCGTCGAAGGTGATGTCCAGTAAGAGGAACTTGCCTTTTCTGCGTCCCGAGACCTTCAGCTTTACATCCTGCTTGCCCGTGCAGCCGCCGTCCGAACCGGTCACCTCGATGGCGAATTCCCCTTTGCCCTCGCCTTTCAGGCCGCATCCACCGGTGGACGCCAGCTCGAATTTTCCGTCCAGGCGGGCGAACATGGTTCCGGGCATGCCCCGTTTGACGGTAATGGTGCCGCTGAGCTCCACCTGCCGGCAGCACTCGAGGACCATGGTGTGCTCCGTCACCTCTTTGCAGTCCAGTTCCAGGTTGACCTCCTTGCGGTCCTCCCCTCCGGGGCAGGTAACCGTCAGGCTGGCCGGCCCCTCGGCGCATTTCTCCACCTCGAACTCACCCATTTCATTGGTCACCCCGGAAAACACCTGGTTTCCGCTGTCGGTAAGCCGGACTTTGGCACCTTCCACCCAGTCGCCTTCCGAGTCATCCACCAACAACCGCAACCCCGCCTCGCAGCAATCAAAAGTAAAATCCGCCCGCACTTCGGCGTCACATTCCACTTCCACTTCCTTGCTTTCCTGGACCTTCGAGTCCGGATCCGGGCAATGGAGGGTCACCACGGCGGAGCCGGCGGGAACGTGCTCTACCCGGTAATTTCCGTCCCCGTCGGTCCGGGAATGCAGTTTGGAGCCGTCTTCAGCCACCACATCCACCGGCGCGTTGCGGTGGGGTTCACCCTCCTTGTCCTCGCCGTGACCCGTCACCGTTCCTTCCGGCTGGAGCACAAAATCACGCTGCATATTCATGCCGGCTTTCAACTCCACCCGCCCCCCGGAGGTATTGCACTTTTCTTCCTCCTGGTTGATCAACGTATACGGCGCCGAGACGACTTTCTTGCGCGCCGGTTCGCCCCCCAAACCGATGCGGTCCATGATGTAACGGCCGCCGCCGTGGGAGGTGGTGTAGTAGGTATTGCCGTCGGGGCTTTCGATCTCCACCCGCACCCGCTCCAGGGGATTACCGTCCCGGTCCGTTACCTTCCCCTCCATGTTGGTGGTGGTGGGCACGATGTCCAGTTCAAAGGTGTACGCCTTTGCCTCGCGGATATCCCATTCCGGGTACGGCCGCAGGGCAGTGTAAAAATGGCCGGCTGAGCAGCCGAACACCTGCTTGATGGCGTACACGCCGTACAGGTCCGGCGGGATGGGTGTGACATGGGCACACGGCCCGGGACCATCCGCGTGGATCAGGAGAGTGGAGTATTCGCCGCTGGCGTTGCGGTGGCAATCCAGGTGGATCACGATATACCCCGGGGTTTCGTCGTAGCCGTCTTCGTAATGAAGCTGCCCCCGGATGGTGGCTCCCGCCCCGCCGGCGGCCACGGCCACGCCCCAGTCGGAAAACGAAGTGGTCCGGACCGCCAGGCGGCGGTCTTCACTATTTAGCTTCCAAACGGGAACCACGATGGTGCGGCCTTTTTCCATCTTCAGCATCACCACCCGGTCCAGTTTCTCTTCCGGAATGTCCGGCAGGGGAAAGGATACCTCCATGGGCAGTTTGCTTTTTTTCGACCATTGCATCCGGTACACCGGCCCCATGAGGGTGAATCCCCTGAGCGGTGAAGTGACTCCGGAAACCAGGCTGACCTCCGGAGGATCGGCTGACTTCAGTTTCTCCGGTGGACGCCAGGAAACACCGTGGGCCAGCGTGCGGACTTTCCCCATGCGCAATCCGCCATCTTTCTTTGCTATCTGTTTCGCGGCAGCGTCTGGTTGCGCAGGCGCAGCCTGAGATGGTTCCGGAACCCGAACCGTTCCGGCTATGGTGAAGGACAGGGAGTGTTTATCCCAGGTGATCCGGATCCGTTTTCCGGCGCCACTTTTTGTCACGCTGACCACCGCGCCGGGAACCGGTTTTTTGCCCTCCAGTCGAACCTCGTACCTTCCGCGTCGGCTTTTCACGCCCCCGCGATTGAGCTGATACAGGACCCGCGAATCCAGGTCCGCCAGATTGGCGCCTTGAAAAAGAAAGAGGCAATAGGTTTTGTCTTCCACCCGCGCGTAGGCCAAGGGAAGATTGACGGCTCTTCCATCCAGAACCAGGTCTTCCGGATGCAGACGTTCGAAAGAGACACCGGAGTCCGCCGGCATCGACAACACGACAGACAGAACAATGGCAACCAAGGAAAAGATTCTCCGCATGGGTCCTCCTCTACTAGCGATGGAACATTGGGCAGAGAATAGCCAACCCAAAAACAAAAGTCAAAACCGGCGCCCCGCAACGGCGAAAGACAAGGGTCATGGGGGGTGCCCATTGCCTGCGCCTCCTGATCGAAGCCCAAACCCGCCCCGGCAAACAAAACCCTCAGCAACCGGGCCACATATAACCCAACGCAATCCCCCCAATATTCTCAAATTGCATTAATGTAAGACCTGACCCTGTCTTTTTCGAATCCTTACCAAGGCGGGCGGTGGGGCCCTTACTTGTGTGGCCGGTGGGGACGGCTTATTTCAGTTTGCAGAACCACCACTCGCCGTCGAGGTCTTTGATGGGTTCGACGGGATAGCGGCCGGCGATCTTTTTGACGTCCAGGCCCACCTGGTTGAGGAACGATTTGATGGCCAGGCTGGAAGTCCCCTTGCCCATTGCCATGTGGGAGATCTTGCGGGCGCCCTCCAGCTTGCCGCTGGTCAGGAACTCCACCATGAGTATTTTTTCTCCGGGGTGGAAGCCGGGCCGGGCATGGGTGATGGCGGGGTTTGTCTCCATCAGGTGGCTGCGCAGGGCCGAAGACAGGGTCAGGCTCCCCGACTTGGTGATCCCCACGGTTTTGCCGCCTTTGCGGGTGCGGGTATTGCGGTTCATCTGCGCTTCATCCTTGATTTTCTTCCAATTCTTCATCTCAAATTCTCCAAAGTTGTGCGGTAATTAATATAATAACCTTAACCACCCCTAATGTCTACTTTTAAAAATATTATTTATACGGAACTTAATATTGCAGATTAAAACTATTTTTATTCCCAACAAGTAGGTTTACTTTTTCATTAATACATTCCGAATCATCGGTTTGCGGTCCCGGCCGCCAGAAAGCCTGCCAATGCGTCCGCCTCGGCCGGCGTAAGAAATTCCGGGTCCCCTGCATATCCCTGCATGCGGGCAATGGTTTCCCGCCATGCGGCCGGAGTCTTTTCGGCCGACTCCACTTTCTCCAGGGTATGGCAGCGGGCGCAGCGATCCTTTAACAAAGCTTCCATGGCGGCGGCATCTTGAGGGGCCTTGGTTGCATCAACAACCGCCGCCGTCTCCGCTTCAGGCAATACCCGCGGCGCCAGAACCGGAACCACCACCAATGTCACGCTCAGGAAAAAAAGCGCCAACCCCAATCCGACCAGTTGCGGGTGCATGCGCTTAAACCAGCGGGCCATGGCGATTTTGACCACCAGCATGGGCGCCATTATCACCGCCAGGAAGACATGCAGGATAGACAAGCAGCCGCCGGTGCGTACCATGGGCAGCCTGTCCCACATGCCGATCACCGCCCCAAGAAAAACCAAGGCGAACAGGTACCCGGACACCCGATGCCAACGCCGCCAGCGGATGGCGCGCTCACCGGAAATTCCCCGGCCCTGTTGGATCAACATGGCAAGCACGGCGGACACTCCGGCCGCCAACAACAAGCCCATTAAAACCAAGGAATAACCAATGCCCATGAGAACCCTCCCCTTTCAAAGAACATTCGTTGCCAAGGATTGCGGAACACCCTTATTTCTTACCGCAATTAGCTCCAAAAGGCAAAAAGCCGCCCAAAGGGTTTGACTATTTTTTTTGGATGCTTTACCTATTCCCCGGGGATAGAGAAAGGAGGGAAGAATGAAACGCAGAGATTTCTTTCAAACCACCGGATGCGGGGCGCTGGGGTTCATGCTGGCCCAACTTGGATTGCGCCTGCCCCTGGGCGCCGAAGAGGCCACGCCCACGGAACGTGAAAAAATGGTCATGAACCTGCTCATGGAGAAAATGGGCAAAACAGCGGCGGAAGCCAAGGCCATGATCGAAGGTTTTCAAAAGAAGCTGCCCATGGTCCAGGAGATGTGCATCTGCAAGAATTGCCCCAGCTGGGTTAAGGACGAAACCGTTACCGGATTCTGTCACCCCCTGGTGGGCAAAAGCAAGGTGATCACCGAGGAGAAAGGCTGCATTTGCGGTTCCTGCCCGGTCTACAAAAAGATGAAAATGAACAACGGCTACTTTTGCACCCGGGGGGCCGAGCTGGAACTGCAAATCAAGAAAAAAGCCAAGCAACAGTCCCAGGCCGGCTGACCCGCGTCAATCCCGATACCGGGCCGCCACGGCGGCGGCGGTTTCCGCCACCTGGCGCCGCAATTCCTCAGGAGAAAGCACCTCGACATCCGCGCCGAAACGCAACACGTCCCCGGTGATTTCACGAAAATCCGCCACGGGGAAAGCCAGATCCAGGGACCCGTCTTTATGTTCCGTCAAGCGTTGCCCGGGGTACCACACTTGATCGCGTACCAGGCCGGCGGTCCGCGCATTGAAACGCAGGTGAACTTCCACGGGCGGGCCGTCAAAGAAAATGCCGTAATTGCGCTCCACCTGGTCGGCGATCGGAATGCCCCATTGTTCCGGTGAAACCGGTTCATCCAGAAGTTCGACCGACATGATACGGGAAAGCACGAAGTCGCGCACCCCGTTCCGGACCTCGCAATAACCCAGCAGGTGCCAATTCCCCATATACAGCAGCATATGCAGGGGGGCCACCCTGCGATCGGTCTCCCCGTCGCCCCAGGGTGATCGATAACGCAATCGCAGCTTGCGGCGCCTGCCCAAGGCGTATACCACGGTGGGGAAAACACCGGGACGGACCCGGTGAACCCGGGTGTTCTTCAGGGAAATGCGCTCCTCGAGTTCACTCAGGTCGATACCGGTACGGGCATTGACCTGGCTGAAGAACCGGACAACCTGCTCCTGAGCCCCTGCATCGGGAATGACCGCGGCCAGGCGCTTGGTCACCAGCAGCGCCACCACTTCCTCTTCGGATATCCACATTCCCGGCAGTTCAAAGGAATCGTCCGCGTAGGCATATCCCCGGTGCAAGGCCGAGTATTCAATTGGGGCCCTAAAGAAATCGCGCATGAATTCGATATCCCGCGCCGCCTGACGGCGGGAAATTTCGAAGGCCTCCATGAAGGCCGACAAGGAAACGTGTCCCCCACGTTTCAGGCGATTGTGAAACCACAGGTATCGTTCAAAGGCCAGGCGCTTGGACATGGATCAACTCAAAATTCGACCACTCCAATAAGCCACCACTTCCGAATCGTCGCCGGTCACTACCCCTGAATGCGTATAACAGGTTTCTTCAACCCGGCTGGCACCCATATGCCTGGCGGCGGCTAACGCCAGAACCGTCGGCGCAACCCCACACATTGAAATGCGCTTGGATATGACCACCTGCAGCAATCCCACCGGATCCAGGGCCAGGATCCGGTTGATGGCCTGGCGATCCAGGCGTTCGGCCGCGGCCGCGCTGATGTAGTGGCTCATGTCCGTGGACGCCACGAGCAGCGCCCCGGGACGTTGGGATTGGATGACCCGGGCCAGCATGCGGCCGGCCTCCATCAGGGTGTCCTCGTCCACGGCACCGATCACGATGGGCAGGATGGCGGCATCCGGAGCCGCCACCTGCACAAAGGGCACCTGGACTTCCAATGAATGCTCAAGCAATCCGGCCCGGCCGTCCATGGCAAATTGCGGTGCCTCGGACACCAGGTTCCGAGCCAGCTCCAAGTCCACCCGGACCTCTCCCAAAGGAGTAAGCCAGGCTTCGTGGTCATCCACCGCCAAGGGCGCTCCGGTACCCCGGTGATTCACGCCGAGCACCACGACGGTATCGTCGGGATAAAGGCCTGACCAAGCCTTTCCCGCGCATTCTCCGGAGTAGAGGTAACCTGCATGGGGCGCCACGATCCCGATCACTCCCGCCAGGCTATCCCCGTGAGGAAGCAGGGTTTCCACCTGACGACGGAGGGTTTGGGCTTCACCTGGATAAAACATTCCGGCTACGGCGGGTTGACGAACCATCGCTCTCCTCCCCCGGCGCTTCAGCGGTTGTACAAGGGCTGATAATCCTGCACCACCACTTCGCCGGATTTGACAATGGTGTGCCAGGGAATCAACCCGGGATGATAGGCAAGGTAACTATAATCCGGGATGTCAGCCAGCAACACGTCCATTTTCTTTCCGGGAACCAGGGAACCTACACTGGCTTGACGATCCACTGCATAGGCGGCATTGATGGTCACGGCGTTCAACGCTTCCTCGATTGTCAGACCCAGTTGGAACACCCCGAGGTGGAAAATAAACAACTGTGATGAAATCATGGAGCTGCCGGGATTGAAATCACTTCCCAGGGCCACGATCCCGTCACGGTCTATCACCGCCCGGGCGGGCGCATACTCTTTCAGGCGCAGAAAAAACGAAACCCCGGGCAGAAAGATGCATGCCGTTTCCGAGGCGCTGATGGCGGCGATCTCATCGGGTGTCATGGCGATGAGGTGCTCCGCGGAGCGCGCCTGCATGTCAACCGCCAATTGCGCGGCGCCATTGGAAGTAAATTCATCAGCGTGTATTTTCAACTTGAAGCCCATTTCCCGCGCCCTTTGCAGGTACTCCGCAGCTTCGTCTATTGAAAACACGCCTTCTTCGCAGAAAATATCCACGAATTCCGCCAGGTTTCTTTCCCGGATCCGGGGCATCACCTCCTTTACCTGGAAGTCGATAAAGTCCCGATTGCGCCCGGAGTACTCCGGAGGAATCTCATGGGCGCCCATGAAAGTGGGCACCAATTCCACCGGATGGAATTCGTTGACCGCATCGATGACCTCGAGCTGTTTGATCTCCGTATCCCGGTCCAGGCCATAGCCGCTTTTGGCTTCACAAGTGGTGGTGCCGGAGAGGAGCATGCGATCCAAACGGTTTTCCACGGCCATGGCCAATTGATCACGCGACATGGCGCGGGTGTCCGCCACGGTACGCTTGATTCCTCCGCCCTGGCGGGCGATTTCCCGGTAATCCACGCCTTGGAGTTTCAGGCGGAATTCATCCTGTCGGGTTCCTCCAAAAGGCAGGTGGGTATGCGGATCAACAAGCCCGGGGAACGCGACCAGGCCGGAGCCATCGATTTCCACGGCATCCGCCGCCAGTCGGCAATTGCGTTTAAAATCCTCTTCATACCCGACAAAACGGATATTCTCGCCCTGGGCGCCGACCCAAACATTGCGGGACAGGCGCAGCGAATTCAACCGCTCCCCCCGGACCACTGTATCATCGGCGGGATTGACCAGTTCACGGACGTTGCGGATCACCAGGGTGATATCAATCATTTCTTCTCCGTCACCTTCGGGCGCTGAAATACCGGCACGTCCAGGATATCTTCGAAATCTTCGGGATTGGGCGCCATGCTGGGCAGGCTGTTGTCGTTGATGTACTCAAACTTGTCCGCCAGGTTCGCGGAACTTTCGCGTGGTCTGAACACGTAACGTTCGTTTTCCCGGGCTTCTTGCGGTTCAGGAGGTGAGGGAAGCGGGACCTGGACGGGCGTCCGCGGCCTTACCGACTGGGGCGTCGGCTTTGCCTTGTAGCGGAAGTAATTGCGCTTGGATTCATCATTGAAACCAGTGGCGATCACCGTAACCCGCAAAAAATCCCCCATGCCTTCATCGTCCACAATGCCGAATTTCACCCTGGCCGTGGGAGAGGAGTTGCCCTTGATGATTTCGGAAATCACACCGATCTCCTTTAACGTCAAGTTGGATGCCGCGGTAATGTTGTACAGGATCCCGGTGGCCCCGTCAATGGATACGTTATCCAGCAATGGAGAAGTCAGGGCCTTGCGCGTGGCTTCCTCGGCACGGTTCTCCCCTTTGGCCTCGCCTGTGCCCATCAGGGTCATGCCTTTCTCACTCATGGCGGCGCGCACGTCAGCGAAATCCACGTTCTGGTATCCCGGGTTGTTGATAATGTCGGAGATACCCCGCACCGCCTTAAGCAGGATTTCATCCACCTGCTTGTAAGCGTCCTTGTAGGACACGTCCGCATCTTCCAGCTCGAACAGGCGCTGGTTGGGAATCACGATAATGGCATCCACGCTGCCCATGAGACCCTGGATTCCCGATTCCGCCACTTCGCTGCGGGACTGCCCTTCGAACTCAAAGGGCCGGGTAACGACCGCAACAGTAAGCACTCCCATGGAAGAAGCGTGGTTGGCCACCACCTGGGATGCCCCGGTGCCGGTACCCCCGCCCATGCCGGCGGTAATAAACACCATGTTGGCTCCCTCCAACAGGTCGATAACGGCCTCCGTGCTCTCCAGCGCGGCCTGCATGCCCACCTCTGCATTGGAACCTGTTCCAAGGCCCCGGGTGATCTTTTCACCGATCTGCAATTTCTGGGCAGGAGACTTGATGTTTGATAGGTCCTGGATATCCGTGTTAATGGCCACGAATTCCACTCCCTGCAATCCCTCCTCGATCATGCGGTTGACGGCGTTTCCACCGGCGCCGCCCACACCGACGACCTTCAGAACCGCTCCTTGCTGCTTTTTTTCCTTGGCGTAAGTAATGCGTACCTGATCTGCCATGACACCCTCCTAGAACCCCAGCTGGCGTTTTACCCGCTGGAAGAACCCTTCCGGCTTTTGTTTCAATATTCCCCGGTCTTTTAAATCCAGCATGCCGTACTTGATCAGCCCGGTGGCCGTGGCGAAGTCGGGGGAATTGACCTTGTCGATCAATCCGCCCATGCCAAAGGGCCGGCCCACCCGGACGGGAGCCGCAAAAATATCGTCGGCGATCTCGATCAATCCTTCCAATTGAGCCGAACCGCCGGTTATCACCACCCCGGCATTTATGGAGTTGGAAAATCCCTGGGAATCTATCTTTTCCTTGGCCATTTCGAATATCTCTTCAGCCCGCGGTTTGAGAATATCCGTCAGCAGGGCCACGGATATGCAACGCCGCTTTTTGCCGCCCACGCTGGGGATCTCGATATTCTGGTTTTTCCAGCTTGGATCCATGCCGCAGCCGTATTTGCGCTTGATCATCTCCGCCCGGTCGATGGGGGTGCGTGTACCGATGGCCAGATCGTTCGTGAAGTTGTCGCCCCCGACCCCGATGGTGGCGGAGTAACTCAATGCTCCCTTTTCAAAAACCGCGATATCCGTAGTGCCCGCACCAATGTCGATAAGCGCCACGCCCAATTCCTTTTCATCGGGCATGAGCACCGATTCGGCCGTGGCAATATGGGACAACACCATGCGGATCACGTCCATCTTGGCTTTCTTCAGGCAAATCAAGAGGTTTTTGGTGGCCGTGAGCGAGGCCGTGACGATGTGGATGTACACCTCAAGGTTGGTGCCGATCATGCCGATGGGGTTCTTGATCCCCTCCTGGGAATCCACGATAAACTCTTGGGTCAACACGTGGAGAATGTCCTTGTCGTTGGGCAGCATGATGCTGCTGCCATGGGTAACGGCGCGATCCACGTCGTCTTTGGTGATCTCCCGGTTGCGCCCGGAGATGTTGATGCTGCCCTTGGCGTTGATGGATTGGATGTGGCTGCCCGAGATGTTTACGTAAGCGGATTCGGCTTCGACACCGGCGGTGATCTCAGCTTCCTTAACGGACCGGCGTATGGATTCGACGGTTCCCTGCATATCCACTATGACGCCTTTGCGCACCCCATTGGTATCGGCCATGCCGTATCCGATCACCTCCATTTCTTCCTGGCCGTTATCGGCCTTAACCTGGCCGATGATGGTGCAGATCTTCTTGGTCCCGATATCGATACCCACTAGGTAGTTGTCTTTCATGATCCCTTAGGCCTCCTGCCTGTATGCAAAGTAAAACCGGTTTTCGAATCTCAGGTCCACATAACGGATGGGGCGGGTCAGCCCCAGGCGGCGTTTCCACTGCGCGTACGCCTTTAATCGGGGCATCAGATCACGCACGGGGGGATACACCAATTCCGGAAGTCCGCGCCATTTGATCACCACCCGGTGAAAAGCGTCCATCCCCACGTACTCCACCCGGTCGCGAACCAATTCCAATTCGGCCAGGTAAGGGGTCAGTCGCGGCAGGTCCTTTTCCCGCAGATGGCGGACCGTAATCAATCCAGCCCTTGGCTCACGGCTGCTTTCCAAAACCACGCCGTCTCTATCGATAATGTGGTATTGTCCATCTCGGTCGAACTGGAACACCGGAGTCCGCAGCACAAAAATCACCTCAATGGTAGATGGCAAGCGCCGAGCCAGAGATACGGAGCGCACTTCCCGCAATTGCATCAATTCCCGGCGCAAACGCTGGAAATCCAAGGCCAGGATATTGCCCCTGTATCGCTTGATTGCCTGGTGTACCTGTTGACGCTCAAAAACGGGAGGATTAATCAAGTGGAAAGATTTTACGTTCAACCTTTCCCAGGTAAACAGGAAGTTCGCCGCCCGCCAAGCCAACATGGCGCCCATTCCCAATACGGCGAGGATCAACACCAGGTGCAGGCCGCGCGCCTGAATGGTGCGAATCCGTTTCTGCCGCGTCAGGGTGCGGTTGTTGATGCGGCGGAAGAACTCCGCTTCACCCCGGATTCCCGCTCCCGACAATTCCCTCATGCGCCGATATCCTCCATGTGTGCCGCGAAATCATGGGCCAGACGACTCAGGTCTCCGGCTGAAAGAAACACCACCGCATCTCCGGGACGAATATTTTCTTGCAGATACGTTTGGATGGCGCTGAAGTCAGGCAGGAAACGGGCGGAAGCGCCGCTCACCCGGACAACTTCCTCTGCCAGGGCCTGCCCGCCGACTCCCGGGATGGCATCCTGGCCGGCAGCGTAAAGCGGAGCCACCACCACTTCATCCACGCCCGTGAACGCACCGGCGAATCCAGTCAGCAACAACTGCAGACGTGTATAGCGATGCGGTTGAAAAACCGCGATAATGCGTCGGAAATCGCCCTTTTTCAAAGTATCCAATGTGGCTTGGACTTCAGTGGGATGATGGGCGTAGTCATCCACAACCAAATAGTCATCTGCATGAAACAACACCTGGAAACGCCGCTCGGGCAGATAGAATTTCTCCAGTCCGTTGAGTATCGGTTCCACATCCAAGCCGATCTCCAGACAGGCGGCCACCGCGGCCAACGCATTCATGATGTTGTGCCGTCCGCCCACGTTCACCACGGCTTCACCCCTGGACTCTCCATGCAGCAGCAGTTCGAAGGAGGTTCTGAACACCGATTCTTCGCGGGGACGCGCCCGTACCTCGGCGTTCTCAGCGAAGCCGAAACTGTGTACCCGCTTGTTTAGTTCAGGGTGGATGCGGCGGCAATTCACACAATCGCTGTTCAGCACCACGGAACCGTAGAAAGGCACCCGGTCGCCGAAAGCGGTGAAAGCTTCGAGAAGATTCGCCATGTCACCGTAATGATCCAGGTGGTCGTCCTCGATGTTGGTGATCACTGCGATGGTGGGAAAAAGGCGCAGAAAGCTGCCGTCCGATTCATCCGCTTCGGCGATGAGGTAATCGGAGCGCCCCAGCTTGGCGCCGCTTTCCTCGATTTTCAAACGCCCGCCCACCACGTAAGTGGGATCCAATCCGGCAAAATGCAGGATGGTCGCGATCATCGACGTGGTGGTGGTTTTGCCGTGGGTGCCGGCTACGGCCAGGGAGAATTTCAAGCGCATCAATTCGCCCAACATTTCCGCACGGGGAATCACCGGTATGCGACGGCGGCGGGCTTCCACCATTTCCAGGTTGTCCTCGCGTATGGCGCTGGAGTAAACCAGGGTTTCGGCATCCGTCAGGTTCTCGGCGCGATGGCCGATGGCCACGGGGATGCCCATTTTCAGAAAACGCTTCACCGCGGCACCCTCGGCGATATCTGAGCCGCTGACAACGAAGCCCATATTGTGCAGCACTTCGGCGATGCCGGACATGCCCGCCCCACCGATTCCGCAGAAGTGCACACGCTTGACCCGACTGTACTTAATCATTGGCGAACACCGTTTTGCCGTGCCTGGACACGTTGATGATGATTCCGGCGATCAGCATGGCCGCCACCAGGGAGCTGCCGCCTATGGAGATGAAAGGCAAGGGAATTCCCTTGGTGGGGAAGATTCCAATGGTCACGGATATATTGAGAAAAGCCTGCGCCACAAGCAGGAAAGTCAACCCCGTCACCAACAGGTAGGCTTGGCGGTGACCGGAGTTTCGGGCGATATTCAATCCACGTTTGAGAAACATGACAAACAACCCCAGTACCAACAGGCAACCGATAAGCCCCATTTCCTCCGCGATGATGGCAAAGATAAAATCCGTATATGCATAAGGCAGGAAAAACAACTTTTGCGTGGAACTCCCCAACCCCTGACCGAAAATCCCCCCGGAACCAACCGCGTAAATGGATTGGGCACCCTGAAAATTGAAAGTACTCAGGTACTTCTCGGGATTGAGGAAAGCCAGGATACGCTGCATGCGTTCCGGATCCAGGCGCAGCAGCAGATAGCCCCCAGGCAGGGCGAACACCGCTCCAACCAGGAGATAGCGGAATTTGAGACCGGCGACGAACAGCATGGCCACGGCGATCAAGGCCAGCAGGAAGAAGGTGCCGTAATCCGGTTCCTTGAGGATGAGAATCTCCATGACCAGGAAAGGGATGAGGATGACCAGCAAGCGCGGCAGGTGGTTGATGTCCACATTTCGGCGCCCCAGGATCAGCGCCAGGTACATGACCGCGGCCACCTTGGCGAATTCGGATGGTTGCATCGAGAGCCCCGCCAGGTGAAGCCAACGGTAAGTACCGTTGATCTTGCCACTGAAAAACACCAGGATCAATCCCGCTACGGCCAGCAACACGGCTGCATAGACAATCGCGGGATTCAGGTAAACGGCCCGGCGCTGCATGACCATCACTGTAAACGCCACCAGGCCGACGGCGAGCCATAAGAGCTGTCTTTTCAGGAAATAAAAGCTGTCGCCGTACTTTTCCTTGGCCAGGATCATGGTGGAACTATAGGCCATGATCAGGCCCACCAGGATCAGCAAGGCCATGATCCCCAGGAGGATGCGATCGGTTCCCACGCGACGGACCATCGTCAGTTCCCCCTCCGGCCATCCAAGCGGGCTTCCAGGCTTCTTACGGCTTCACGGAACACTTCCCCACGGTGTTCAAAGCTTCGAAACATGTCAAAACTGGCGCAACCCGGTGCCAGTAGAACCGTTCCGCCGCCCCGCATCAGGGCAAAACCGCGGTCCACCGCTTCGGACAGGTCATCCACGGTTTCCAGGCGGTCGGACAATCCGCCCAACTGGGCGCGGATATTGTCCGCAGCCTGTCCCACCAGCAGGATCCGCTGGATCCGCTGTCGGATCAACGATTCCATGCGGGCGAAATCCCCCCCTTTATCCTTGCCTCCCAGGATCAATACCGCGGGGGCATCCACACTCAGGACAGCCTTTTCGGCAGCATCCACATTGGTGGCTTTGGAGTCGTTGACGAAACGGACACCCTTTACAAGGCCAACGGTTTCCATTCGATGCGGGAGCCCGCGGAAATCCGCCGCCCCGGCGGCGATATCATCACCTTTCACACCCAGCAGCCGCGCCACCGTCGCGGCGGCCAGGTAGTTTTCCAGGTTATGGGGGCCCGGCAGGGGGAACGTGTCCAAGACAACCCGGTCTTTTCCCGGGACGCAGTCCAGGCGGATTTCATTGTCCGCCAAGTACACCCCACCGGAAGGCCGGCCAGTGGCGGAAAACCAGACCGCCCGACCTTTTCCCGCCGATGCCAGCAGCCGGCGCACAGACGGATCATCCCCGTTGGCCACCAGGAAATCCTCGGCTTGCTGGTTCTCGAACAGGCGTCGCTTGGCGGCGGCATAGTCGTCCACTCCGGGATAGCGGTCCAGGTGATCTGGAGTCAGATTGAGCAAAACCCCCACATGCGGACGAAAATCACGAATCTCTTCCAACTGGAAACTGGAGATTTCCAGAACGGCCACATCATCGTCCCGCATCTTCCCGACCAGGGATACAAAGGGGGTACCGATATTCCCGGCCAAGTGGGAACGGCGCCCCGCCCTAAGGAGAAGATGGTGGATCAGGCTGACCGTAGTGGATTTGCCGTTGGTGCCGGTCACACCCACGATTCTCGCCCGGGAATATCGAGCGGCGTACTCGATCTCTGAAATCACGGCCGCGCCTTGATCCCGCAATTGTGAGAACCGTTCGGTGCGGCCGTTTACGCCTGGGCTGAGGACCACGGTCGCTATCGCGGCCAAACTGGAAAAACCGCCCGGACCATCCAGGAAGCGAACCCCCCGGCGTTGGTATTCCGCGACTTCCCTGTCGCGTTCCAGCGGGTTGTCGGTGAACAGCACCACGGGCCCGGGGCTTTTCCCGTCAAGCAGGAAATCCAGCATGGCGCGACCGGTACGCCCGAATCCCACCACGGCCACCCCCGCCTTAGTCATGGGCCAGTTCCTCCAATATGCGCTCCAACGCCATACCCCGCGAAGCCTTCAACACCAGGACACAGGGATCACTGAAACGTTGTTTCAGGTACTCCGCCGCCGCCGCCGCATCGGGAACGGAGATTATTTTTTTCGGGTCAACTCCGGCCTCCAAGGCGGCCTGGGCCATATATTTGGACCGGGGGCCCACTGCGACCAGGGCGGAATAATCAAGGCCCGCCCAAAACGTCCCTATTTCGCGGTGGAAATCCAGCTCCCGGGGGCCCAGTTCCAACATGTCACCCAGAACCGCCACCCGGGGCAGGTCGAATTCAGCTTCCACCCAAGTCAGCACCCGCTTGACCGCTTCGGGATTCGAATTGTAGGTTTCGTCTACAACGACAAAATGACCCAGCCGCCGAATTACGCCGCGTCCGCCCACCGGTTCCAAGTTTTCCATGACCTGTTGCATTTCCTGGTGTTTCACCCCCAAATGCTGAGCCGCCACCATGGCGGCGAAAAGATTGTCCAAATGGACATGGTGAATCAGGTTGGTCTGAAAGCGGGCCGCCTTTCCCCACCAGGTGGTATTTAGCACGCTGCCCTGATGGTTTCTCAAGATTTCCTTAAGCACCACATCGTTGCACTCCGGTTTGCGGCCGAAACGCACCACCCGGCCGGTGTGGTGTTTCAACGCAGCAGATAGGTTCGGGTCATCCCCGTTGATCACCAGGCAATCATCCGCTGCCAGGAAATCGGTGATCTCCATCTTGGCCCGCGCAACGTTCTCCACGGAGCCCAGGAACTCAAGGTGAACCGGCAGGGCGTTGAGAATCACGGCCACATCCGGCCGCAGAATCTCCGCCAGGCGGTGAATTTCACCGATCCCGGGATCGCTCATGGCCAGCTCGAACACCGCGGCCTCGGCATCTTTGTTCATGTTCAACAAGGAGAAGGGCAAACCGATCCAGTTGTTCCAGTTTCCCTTGGAACGGTAGGCCCGGCAACGCGATCCGAGAAGCTGAAACAGGAATTCCTTGGCCGAGGTTTTGCCCGCACTGCCGGTTATGCCGGCGTAAAACGTTGTTGAGCATCGGGAGCGCACCTCGGCGCCGAGGCGTTGTGCAGCCGACAGGGGATCTTCCACCCGCACCACCGGAACAGGTGCTTCGCCTCGCCAATCATTGGCCACCACCGCGGCGCAATGCGGGAATTCGCCCAATTTATCCAGGAAACGATGGCCATCCGCACGTTCCCCCGGCAGGGCGAAAAACATGGAATGCGGCTCAGACAGTTCTCTGGTGTCAAAAAGGAAACGGTTTACCGTCATGCCTGGGGAGCCGCCTTCAAGGCGGCCGCCCGTTGCCGAGGCGATGGTTTTCAGCGTCAATTCAGGCAAGTCACGCCTCCTCGACTGAATGGGCGGCCAGCCAATGGCGGACGGCCGTGAAGTCGGAAAACTCCCTGACCGTATCACCGATCACCTGAGTGGTCTCGTGCCCCTTGCCTGCGATCACAACGGTGTCGCCTTTCCGGGCCATTGCCAGGGCGACGGATATGGCATGTTGGCGATCCAATTCCTGCTTGTACGCGGAAAACCCTTTGGGAAAACCGGCAATAATGGCCTCGGCGATGGCCGCCGGATCTTCTGAGCGGGGATTGTCGTTGGTGATTACCAGGAAGTCCACGTTTTCCGCGGCCACCCGCCCCATGCGCGGACGCTTGGTGGCGTCACGATCGCCGCCGGCGCCAAAGACCAGTATCAACCGTCCGGAGGTGATTTCGCGCAGGGATTTCAGAAGGTGTTCAAGGGCCCGGTCCGTATGGGCGTAATCCACGACCACCGAGAAACTCCCTCGATGGACCGGCTCCAGCCTGCCGCGGGCCGGCCGGGCAGCCGCGACGGCTGCAGCGATGACGTCCATGGGCACTTGAAACACCGTGGCGGCAGTCACGGCCGCCATGATGTTGAGCAGGTTGATCCGGCCCACCAAGCGTGACTCAATCCGCACCTTCCCAAGCGGAGTACCGAGCAACGCCTTTGTTCCGTCAAGGGAAAAGCGGTGTTCCAATGAAGTCACATCCGCCCCGCTTGAAAAGCCATAGGTAAGATAACGGCACTCCAACTCCGTGACGATCCGCCCGGCGGCGGGGTCATCAATGTTGATGACCGCCCAGTCATCGCGGCCCAGGCGCTGAAATAGGCTGAGTTTGGCCCGGAAATACTCCTCCATGGTATGGTGGAAATCCAAGTGATCTCCGGAAAACGTGGTAAACACGCCCATGCTGAAAGGTATGTCCGCAACCCTTTTCAAGGCGATGGCCGCGGATGAGGCTTCCATGACCAGGTAGCGACCGCCTTTTGCGGCCACTTGAGCGGCGAACTCAAACAGGTCGACCGATTCGGGGGTGGTGAGGCGGGAGGGGTGGAGGGGGGACTCGGTGTCGGTGTCTTGCAAAGTCATCCCCAGGGTGCCGGACCTACCGGTGGGGGCTGTGCGGGACAGTATAGCTGCGATCAAGCCCGCCACCGTTGTTTTTCCATTTGTACCGGTAACACCGATCACCTTTACCCCTCCCGCCTCGGTTCCAAGGAGGTTCGCCGCCATACGGCTGAGAGCGGCCCGATCATCCGCTACCCGGACCCAGGCCACAGGAGGAAGACCCGTCCGGGAAGCATGTTCACTTACTACGGCTGCCGCTCCGTTGTCCAATGCCTGATCCACGAATTCAATGCCGTCACGTTTGAAACCACGTACGGCCACGAAACAATCCCCCGGGGTTACCCGGCGGGAATCATAACGCAGGTTGCGAATCTGCGGGTTTCCGCCGCTTCGCTCTAGAACGCGCACACCCTGGAGTAATTGCTCTAGTACCATGCATTCACCCTTGGGCCAGATCCACGGGAAACACCCGTTCCGTAATTCGTATGCGCGCACATATGGATTGGAAAAGCGGTGCGGCGACATCCCCGCCGTAATAAAGCGTCTGGGGTTCATCCACCACCACGAAAAGTGTGTACTGCGGTGAAGGCAGAGGGAAAAACCCACCGAATGATGAAACATATGCATCCGTATATTGCCCGTTGCGGACTTTCTTGGCAGTACCGGTTTTCCCGGCCACAACCAATCCGGGAACCTGGGACTTACGGCCCGTGCCATGCTCCACTACTTCACGCATGATGCCCCAAACCAAATGAGCGGTGGAAGGGGAAATCACGCGGTATCCTTTCGGTGGATCCAGGGATACCCCGTCCACCCGCTGCAACAACCGCGGCTCCACCATCCAGCCTCCGGCGGCGATGGAGTTGAAGGCCCGCGCCATCTGGATGGGCGTAACCATGATCTCATACCCAAAGGCCATGAAAGCCGGCGACACTTCGCTCCAGCGCCGGGCGGGTTTCAACAGCCCCGCTTCCGATCCTGGCAGGTCCAAGTCGACAGGACGGCCGAATCCGAATGCCTGGATGGCTCGATAGTAACGTTCCGAACCCAAGGCAAGACCGACCCTGGCCGCGCCTACGTTGCTGGATTGCACAATGATGTCGCGGAAACTCAAACGATGAAAGGGATGGACGTCCTCGATGCGACGATTGCGCAGCATCAAGTGCCCATCTCCGCAATCGAATTCCTGGGAAGGCGTGACCACACGATTCTCCAAGGCGGCTGCGGCAAGAATCACCTTGAAAGTAGACCCGGGCTCATAAAGAAAGGAGAACGCCTTGTTGCGCACGCGCTTGTACGGCACCCTCCAGGCCCTGTCCGGACGAAAGGCGGGATAACTGGCCATGGCGATGATTGCGCCGGTGTGCACATCCATGACAATGGCCGCACCGGCGCGGGCCTTGAACCGTTCGACTCCCCTCGCCAATTCCCGTTGCACCAGGAATTGCATGGGGGCATCGATGGTAAGCGTGACATCACGGCCGGGGTGGGGTTCATCGATGGGTTCCACCGCGAACACCTTGCGCCGGGCGTCCCGCTGCACCCGAACCTTGCCCCCCCGTCCACGGACCATTCGGTCAAGGCCGTATTCCAGGCCGAACAAACCCTGTTCATCGATTCCCACACCACCCAACAGGTGCGCGGCCACCTCCTTCTGGGGATATACGCGCCGGTACTCCTTGATGAAATCGAGCATCACCGGCTCATCCATATCCTTGCGCAAAGCCGCCAGGCGCAGGTAGTCGGAATCATTTAGTTTGCGTCGATACCAGATAAAACGATCTCCACGCTTGATGCGATGCCGGATGTCCCGGACGGCCTGGGCGGGAATGGAAACAGCCCGCCGCATGCGCTCAAACAACTCCATGCAGCGTTCCGGTTCCTTGGCACTCAGAAATGCGGAGTTGGACTGCACGGATATCGCCAAGATATCACCGTTGCGATCATAGATTGTGCCGCGACGGGGATGCAGGGTAACGATGCCTTTGCTCTGGGCCTTGACCCGCTCGACGTAGCGGTTGTAGTTGAACACCTGGTGGCGCACCAGGGTGAACACGATGCCCAAACCCCAAAGCCCGAAGGCCATGAAGACCACGAAGGTGCGGTTCCGTTCCTGCCGGTTAATCTTCATGGTCCTCCCGCACGGCACGGATGACCTGATCCTGGCTGGGAGGCGCCAATCCAAGCCGTGACCGGGCCAGTCGATCCACCCGGTCCAGGCTGACGAGAAACGCCCGCTCCGCCCGCAATTTGTCTATCTCAATCTGCAACACCTCGACCTGCTGCTTTAAAGCCTGCATCTTGTATCCGAAGTCGATGTTTTTCAGATTCAGGCTGGAATAAGTGAACAACAGGACAAAAAGCATGAACGTGACGAATACGGCCACAGCGGCGTTACGACGTCTACGGACGGGCGCAGGCTTCATGCCACCTCCGCCACACGCAATCGGGCCGAATGGGACGGCGGATTCTCGCGGATTTCATCTTCCCCGGGGAACATTGGGAAGGGCCGCAGGCAAGTCACTTTGCCATCCGCCTGCAGGCGGCGCATTGTCTGCTTGACCAGTCGATCCTCCAGGGAATGGAATGAGAGCATAAGGATCCTCCCGCCCGCTTCAATGATCTCGGGCAGACGCATAAGGAATGCCTCAACACCGTCCAGCTCCCTGTTTACGCAGATACGCAAAGCCTGGAAAACCCTGGCCGCGGGATGAACAACTCCGCGGGGCACCCGGGAGCCGAACACCTTCTCCACCACCGCTTTCAACTGTCCGGTGGTCCGGATGGGGGCAAACAACCGGGTTTCGATGATTCGCTTGGCCAGCTCACCGGAGCGCCTTACCTCGCCGTATTCCCTGAACACTGCAGCCAGGCGGTCTTCTCTCCAGGTATTGACAACATCCGCGGCGGTAATGGCGGACTCACGGTCCTTGCGCATATCCAAAGGCCCCTCGAGATTATGGGAAAAACCCCTTACAGCGTCTTGAAGCTGCATGGTGGAGATACCGGGATCCACCAAAACGCCCCTTACTTGGCGATTGCGAATTTCCGGCAGGTCCAGGCTGGTCGTGTAATTTGCCTGGATCAGGACCACCCGGTCCTTCCATCCGGCCAAACGGCGATTCGCCTCCATCAGGCTTTCTCCATCCATGTCCATGCCAATGACCCTTAACTGCGGCAACTCTTCCAGCACCCGGCGCGCATGCCCCCCAAGACCAACGGTGCAGTCAATCACCCACCCGGGCGGCAAATCCCGCAACAGGTCGATGATCTCATTGCTCATGACCGGGTAGTGGCGGGGTTCCATTCAGAATCCTTGAAATGCGGTGGAGTTTTTCCTTGCTGTAATGTTCACCCAGCTCGCGTTCCCGGAAGCATTCAGCGTTCCAGATCACCAGATGGTTGGCCTTGCCGAAAACCCGTACTTCCTCTTCCAGGTGGCTTTCCCGGCGCAATTCCGAGGGCATCAGAATCCTGCCTTTGGAATCGATAACGCTCTCAACGCCGAAAAAGCCCAAACGGTTGATAAAATCATCCATGTCCGGGTCCCACGCCCCGTGGGATTCAATCCGGCTCTCCATCTCTTCCCAGACCCCAATGGGGTAAAGGATGACATGATCACCGTTGAGGGAAGTAATGAAAACGTCCCGCCCGTATTCCGCCTCAAACACATGCAGAAAACGGGCGGGGATTTTCAGACGCCCGCGATCATCAATTTTGGCGCTGTAACTACCCCGGAAACGTTGCATTATCCCATTTCGTCCCATTTCATCCCACACATAATAAAATATATTAGTATAAATTGTCAAGATTATCAAAATTTTTCCTTCTGCAGCGCATGATTCCCTTGACACACCATATCTGGGGCTCTAGAATACGGAGGTACTAAATACTGGAGATCAGATGGAAGGATTCTCAGAAAACGCCATGAAAATTCTGCGGGCCCGCTATTTCAAGCGGAATTCCGCTGGAGAGCTGGATGAAGTCCGGCCGTCGCAGTTGTTTCTCCGGGTGGCGCGCCACGTTTCCGGAGCCGAGAAAGACTCCAAGGCCAGGGAAAAATGGGAAAAGGCTTTCCTGACCGCCATGATGAACCGTGATTTTATGCCCAATTCCCCCACCCTCACCGGCGCCGGTCGCGGCCTGTGCCTATCCGCCTGTTTCGTTCTGCCCGTTGAAGACTCCCTTGAAGCCATCTTTGAAACCGTCAAAAACGCCGCCCTGGTACACAAAGAAGGCGGCGGTACAGGGTTTGATTTTTCCCGTATCCGGCCCCAGGGAAGCTATGTGCGCAAAACCCAGGGAATCGCCTCCGGGCCTGTCTCCTTTCTGCGCGTCATCGACGCCGGAACCGAAGCAGTCAAGCAAGGTGGTACCCGACGGGGCGCCAACATGGGTATACTGCGTGTGGATCATCCCGATATTCTGGCTTTTATCGAAATGAAACGGGACGGCCAGACAGCCCAGAACTTCAACATCTCCGTGGCCGTCACCGAAGCCTTCATCAACGCGGTGGAGGAAGACGGCGAATACGACCTGCTGAATCCCCAAAGCGGCCAGGTGGTCGGCCAGCTGCCGGCCCGGGGTGTATTCGAAAAAATGGTGGATGCCGCCTGGCGCAACGGAGATCCCGGGCTGGTGTTCATTGAACGGGTCAACCAGTTGAACCCCACCGCTCCACAAGGCCCCATATTTGCAACCAATCCTTGCGGCGAGCAGCCCCTGCACGACTACGAGGCCTGCAACCTGGGTTCCATCAACGTGGCCAACTTCCACCGGCCCGGCCATGAAGATGCCCTGCATTGGGACCGACTGGGTGAGACCATCCACATGGCCGTGCGCTTCCTGGACAACGTCATTGATGTCAACCGTTACCCCCTGGAGCAGATCCGGAAAATGGCGCAAGCCAACCGCCGTATCGGATTGGGCATAATGGGATTCGCCGACCTGTTGCTGCTCATGGGCACGCGATACGACTCCCCGGAAGCACTGGAAATCGCCCGGCGCGTAGCTGATTTTTTCAAGCAGCAGGCCACGGCCGCTTCCCGGGAATTGGCGGCCGAACGGGGTTCATTTCCCCGCATCGACAAATCCATCTATGCGGGCTCTGAAATGCGCAACGCCTCGGTTTTGAGCATCGCGCCCACGGGGACCATCTCCCGCCTTGCCGGATGTTCTTCCAGCATTGAACCGGTCTTTGCCTTCGAAGTCGTCTCACGCATCCTGGACGGTGAAATTCGCGATGTCCACCCCATCTATGCCCGCTGGTTGGAAGAACATCCCGATGAACCCCTCCCGGACTGGTTCGTCACTGCTGGTGAGATCGCGCCGGAAGATCACCTGAAAATGCAGGAAGCGTTTCAGGAATACGTGGACAGCGCTGTCTCCAAAACCATAAACTTTCCCCACGAAGCCACACGGGAAGATATCGCCGGCGCCTTTCGCATGGCCTTTTCCATGCACGTCAAGGGCCTCACGGTGTACCGCGACGGCTGCCGAGCGGTCCAGGTGCTCAACCGCGCCGACGCGGAATCCCCCCAGCCCAAGGAACGCCCGGATGCCCTGACCGCGGTCACCCACAAAATCCCCACCGGCTTCGGCAACCTCTACATCACCGTCACGTTCTTCAACGAACGTCCCTTTGAAGTTTTCTGCTCCATCGGCAAAAGCGGTTACTCCACCATGGCGGACGCCGAGGCCATCGGCCGCCTGGCGTCCCTGGCCCTGCGCAGCGGAATTCCCGCGGCCGAGGTGGCCCACCAACTGAAGGGGATCGGTGGTTCCGAGCCCACTTTCCACAACGGCGAACTGGTGCAGTCCATTCCCGATGCCATCGCCAAGGTATTGGAAAGCCACGTGGGCACGGTCAGCGGCGGTGGACGGGACCTGAATACCATCAACTGCCCGGTATGCGGGGCAACCCTCACCGATGAGAAATGCCCCACCTGCCCCAACTGCGGCTGGTCCCGCTGCACAGGCACATAAAGCCCGGAGAAAAGTGAGACCCGGCATTCCACACCTTGCCATCCCTACAATTCTTTTCCATGATATGCTAATGTGAAGTCAGTAAACTCTAACAAAAATGCACGTGAATGATGCAAGAAAGATAATTGCCGAGTTGCCCTTCCCCATTGCGTCTGCTTATAAAAAATACAAGTCCATAATAAAGGACCGTTGGTTCGAGCGCGTCGCGGCACTTGTTTCCGTTGCTGAAAGCATCGTAAAGTTTCTGGCAGCCATCAGCTCCAAAAGCCTGCTGGTGGATGGCGCGCCGGATGAAAATTTCCGCCGGGAATTGGGAAACTTCACCAAGTCCTCTCTGGGACATTGGGTAAGCCTGTTAAGAACATCGTTGAAACCCTACGCAAACTTACCCAAGTCCGAATTGATTGAAGCGCTCTCCAGATGGTACGACGAACGCCTGGGGTCGGAAACCGAGATCAAGCAGGCGATCGAGAAGCTTTGCCTGGTTTCGGATATCCAACCACCCCAAGGCAAAATCAAGAACTCTTCCATATTGAGCCTGCTTGGGCAGTATCGCAACAAGATGGCTCATGGATCCAGACTGTCCGATGAGGAATACCGAATACGGCACGAAGCGATGGAAACGTTGATCAACCGGGTTTTGGCCGGGCTTGCGTTTCTGAGTCAATTCTCTCTGTGTTTCGTGGAAGAAGCCAAAACAAGCAAGGACCATTATGAGCTTACACTAAGGGTTGGACGGGGAACGGACTTTGATTTGAAAACCGTTCAAAGCCCGGTCCCGATTCAGGAAGCTCGGCTTTACCTCATTCTATTTTCTGAGTCTGATGCTCCGCTTTTTGCCCTGGACCTTTCACCATACGCCATTTTTAAATATTGCCCGAGTTGCCGGGACGCCCAGGTCTTTTTCTACAATTCCGTAAGCGGCCGTTCTCTGGAATACCTCAGCTATGGCTGTGGACATCACATCTCACTGGAGGATCCAACGGGGGATTTTGCCGGGATTGACCAATTCCTCGCGGGAAAGATTCCACTGGATGCATTGCTGAAAAGTAAGGTGATAGGCAGAGAAATCGGCCTTGGCAAAATTGGTCCAAGCCGGGAAAACCGCAAAAAAGCTGCGCGCCTGTCCAACCTCGGACGGGAAATGCTGCTTCAGGGACTGACCACGGAGGCCCTGCGCCTTTTGGCGGAAGCCGAATCCCTTGACATTGATTCCGGTACCATCAAGATAAACCTTGGACTTGCGATGCTTGCCGACAACCAGCAGCCGGCAAGTGTCGTTCAATACGCCTCCCAGGCCTGCCGATTAAGCCCGGATTCAGCTCGCATTCACTATCTTTGTGGTCGAATCTTCCAGTTTTACGGAATGCACAAATCAGCCGAAGAATCGCTGAGAAAGGCAGCAAGCCTTGATCCCTCCAACCAGCTCTTCCGCAGTGCAGTCAACCTGCTTCCCGATGTCGTGGCCGCTGGATCAAAAAACCCGCCTGAAACGGTTGCCCCTGAAATGGTGGACAAGAGTCTGAAGCTTGTGCATTCATTGCTGTCTGAATCCACAGATGACCTCGCCGAAATCAGAATGTGGATAACCGCTCTCCCTCCATGGCGCTGGCTGCGAAGAAAGCCCTTCCTCTATAGCTCTTTTTTCACGGCTGCACTCCTGTTGGTCGTATTCATCTTTAATTACAAGATTATCAACCCCATCAACTCTTTGCGCTTTGTCACGATCGGTATGCTGGTTCTATGGAGCGTATACTTACCTTTTGTCGTTCCCAAGCTGCTTATAAACCTCTATCATCAATTGAAAGCTGCCGTCACTTTGCCCACTCAGACATTATCAAGATGGTTTCTTGCCGAAGTCGTTTCCTTAGGCATTTACACAAATGAAGAGCAATCCAGCGTCCGCAAAAACCTCAAGAAAGATCCCTTTATTTTGACCCAGTTTTTCCTGTGGATGGCGGCTTCCGTGGTGTTCTACTCCATTATCGTCTATGGAATTGATCCCCCCGGAGGATTTTACTGGCAACAAACCGGATGGGTACCCGGAATCATCAGGTATTGTCTCTACTTTCTGGAAATCTATTTCCTTTTGTGGGTCCCCCCCTTTGTGATTCGCGCAATTTTGATAATTCCCAGGTTTATCAGGCTGCCCGTGAGGTACTTCATTTCAATGCCTGACGCAGTTTCAATAAAACCATTGGGGAATTTTTACCTGAAACTGGGAGCCCTTGGAGCGATTTCGTTTTTTTTCTTTGCATTCCAGCATTACGTCGCAAAAACATATCTGACCACACCCTTGAGCAGCATCGGATTCATCCTGATGAATTCCATGCTTTTTTTTGTTATCGTTTTCGTCTCGCAGATCAACATTTTACTGCTTATGGCCAAACTGAGAAAACGCAAACTTGTTCAGTTCTCCTTCACCCTGGAAGAAGCATTCCAGACTTACATGCAAGAATGCCGTGGGGATAAATTCAAGAAACTGCGCGAACTGGAAGAGAACCTTGATCATCTGAAAAAAAAGCTTCCCCGCAGCGGCCTTTCCCGCCCGGCATTTTGTTTGTTTCTCTTCCTCTCGGTGATCATTATCGGGATGCTGGCCGCCTACTTCTGGCTTACTTTCAATGGGATCTGGCTCGAGGCTCCCTTTTGGGAGAAATTTCTTTTCTGATTGATTCATACCCGGTCATCGGATCGATTCTGCCAAAGATGACAGCGGACCCAGACACCTTTAAATGATCCCGTTACAACAACCCTTTACAGCATCCAGCAGGTGTTTTGAAAAAAATGCCTTTTTAGAACTCTTTTTAGGAAAGGCCATAGGGGCAATTCACGAATTGCCCTTACGAATGATCCTGATTCTCTGCCTCAAGGGTCAGAGGATATCCACAGAATACACGGAAGGAAAAAAGATAAACAGGAAAGGCCGCAGGGGCACGGCATGCCGTGCCCCTACCCTGTCATCCGAATTCTCTACAACTCTCCAACTGTTTTTATTCCGGGCGGGTTTGAAACCCGCCCCTACTTTTCAACTTTACAACTTTCTGCGGATCGTCTGGTCGCGCCCGCTGCCCACTGAAACGAACTCGACCTGGATCTCAACCGCTGCGGCGATCGCCTCAACGTAACGGCGGGCGGCCGCCGGGAGATCGTCGTATTCCCGGACTTCCGCCACGGATCCTTCCCAGCCGGGAAGCTCCCGGATCACCGGTTCGACCTGTTCCAGAACTTCCACCGCGGGATCGAAGTCCCGGGTTTCCCGTCCATCCAGGCGATATGCCTCCACCAGAGGAATGGAGGCCAAGCCGTCCAGGATGTCCAGCTTGGTGAGGAACAGGCTGTTTACACCGTTGATCATCACGGCGTAGCGCAGGGCGACCAGGTCGAGCCAACCGACCCGGCGGGGCCTGCCCGTGGTGGCGCCGAATTCCCCGCCTTTCTCTCGCAGCCACGCGGCTTTCTCACCGCTCAGTTCCGATGGAAAGGGCCCTTCACCAACCCTGGTGGCATAGGCTTTGGTGATGCCGGTGATGCGCCCGACCGCCTGCACGGGCAGGCCGGTACCCGTAAACACTCCCCCAACTGTGGGGTTGGACGAAGTGACAAAGGGATAAGTGCCGTGATGAATGTCCAGCAGGGCCCCCTGAGCGCCTTCAAACAGGATGGATTGCCCGTCGCGATAACGCCGGTTGAGCATCCAGGTGGTGTCCGTGACATGGGGACGCAGGAATTCTCCGGCTTCCATATAAGCATCCACGTATTCCTTGACTTCCGTACCCTCGGCGCCGTAAGCCCGCACCAAGCGGTTGTAGTACTCATTGAGGATAACCGCCTTGCGCCTGAAACGGGGGGCATCCAGCAGGTCGCCGGCGAACAGGGCACGGCGCCCCGCCAGGTCCTCATAGGCGGGGCCGATACCCCGGCGGGTGGTGCCGATCTTATGGTATCGCGATTGTTCAAAAACGATGTCCAGCTTCTGATGGAAGGGCAGGATCAGGGGCGCCCGGTGGCTTATCCAGAAGTTCCCTGTATCCACTCCCAGAGACTCCAGATGGCGAAGTTCCTCCACCAATTGCAAGGGATTCACCACAACGCCGTTGCCGATCACCGATGCCGTGTGGGGTGAAAATATTCCCGAGGGCAGCAAATGCAGGATGACTTTCTCACCCTGGTAATAAACCGTGTGCCCGGCATTGTGGCCACCCTGGTAACGCACCACCACGTCGAACTCCTTGGCCAGGTAATCAATGGCTTTGCCCTTACCTTCGTCACCCCATTGCAAGCCCATGACCAGCAGGTTCATCGCATGTTCTCCTTACGTACGGAAAGATCTAGCGCCGACGGAAAATCCTTGGCAGTAAATTGTAACAGAGGCGTCCGGGCCTTGCAAACCATTGCTCCGGGGCAACTGGCCCGCCACTCCCGGTATCTGCTATAATGATCGTTCCGGCCCCCAGGAGGTCCCGTGACTCAGTACAAGCATATTGTGCAAGCCGTTCGGCTGACTTTTTTACTGGGTTTCCTGATCAGCGTTCCGTTTCGCCTACACTCCACGGATCAGCCTGAAGCGGATCACCGTCCTGGAGAGGTCATCGTCCGCCTGCAGCCCGGTACTTCTCATGAAGCCCTGATGCAGGAAGCGGGTATCCAGCTCTTGCTGCCCGGAGACACCATCAGCCGGACCATTTCGCCTTTGCGCCCGGAAATCGTGTTGCTGCGCATGGGCGACGTCGCCCCTCAACAGGAACAAGCCGTATTATCCAACCTGAGGAATCACCCCAGGGTAATGGCCGCTTCACTGAATTACCGGCGCCTGCCGACCCGCAAACCCGGCGACCCTCTATACCCAAGGCAATGGAACTTGCGCAATCGCGGCGACAACGCCCCGCTTATCCCGGGCATAGCCGGTGCGGACATCAATGCGGAAGCCATTTGGGAAATGGAGACCGGAAAGCCCGGCACAGTCGTGGCTGTCCTGGACACCGGCATCGATTACCGCCATCCCGACCTGGCTCCCAACATCTGGCGCAACCCCATGGAAACACCGGGCAACGGCATCGACGATGACGGCAATGGCTACACGGATGACGTACTGGGTTTTGATTTCGCCGCGGATGCAAACGGGGGCAACGACCCGGACCCCATGGACACCGACGGGCACGGTACTCACGTGGCCGGCATCATCGCCGCCCGCGGCAACAACGCCCAGGGCATCGCGGGCATCAGTTGGCACACCCGCCTGCTGGCCGTTAAAACCGTAAGGCCGGATGGATACAATTATTCAGACGACGTGTTGGAGGCCTTGGAATATGTCCTGCAATTGAAACGATCCGGTGCCGCCGACATCGTTGCCGTAAATTGTTCATTCGGCGGCGGCGGCTATTCGGCCGTGGAGGAACTGACCTACCGGGAAATCGCCCGGGAAGGCATCGTAATCGCCGCCGCCGCGGGCAACGGTGGTGAAGACGACGTCGGCGACGACAACGACGAAGAGCCATTCTATCCCGCGTCTTACGACGTTAACGGCATAGTCGCCGTGGCGGCTACCAATGCGGATGACCAACTCACCGATTTCTCTAACTTCGGTGCGTTAAGCGTCGACCTGGCCGCCCCGGGCGAGGGCGTATTCTCAACGGTTCCTCTCGGCAGTGGCCGCCTGTCCCAGGTGGAAACAGCC
>Ga0272443_10001841_pt1 | contig 28949 bp, 28 predicted proteins | sample SSMAcet12_FD_193581 | JGI IMG/M metagenome (GOLD analysis project Ga0272443, IMG submission 193581) | Marine sediment archaeal communities from Little Sippewissett salt marsh, Falmouth, MA, United States - SSM-Acet-12 | ecosystem: Environmental > Aquatic > Marine > Wetlands > Sediment ... | reverse complement strand
AAGAATTAATTAAGATTTTCGTTACGAGTATCAAAACGGCTGAGAAGAAAAAGAAATAGGTGTTGAATGTTCGCTATTGCGTGTTTTTTTTTCATTCGACGTTGGACGTTCGATGTTCGATGTTGGAGGTTCATTTGTTTTTGAACCCTCGTATGAAACTACGCCAAAATGGCACAGTTTCTTTCTCGATCAAACTGGCCGCTTTTCAGGCCAGCGGCTGGGCTGAGCCCTGAACCTAATTTACTTTTACCCCCCCAGGTAGGCTTTCTTCACATCCGGATTTTCCAGAAGCGACTCCGAATCGCCTTCCAAGACCAGATTGCCGCTCTCCAGAACGTAGCCACGCCGGGCGAATTTAAGCGCCATGCGGGCGTTTTGTTCCACCAGCAATATCGTGGTCCCCTCCCCGTTAATATCCTTCAGAGCGTCGAAAACATTGCGCATCAGCAGCGGTGCCAGTCCCATGGACGGCTCGTCGAGCAACATAATCTGGCGACCGCTCATGAAAGCCCGCCCGATGGCCAGCATCTGTTGCTCACCGCCGCTCAGGGTCCCGGCTTTCTGCACCTTGCGCTCCTCCAACCGCGGAAAGATCGCGAACACGCGTTTAATGTCTTTTTCGACATTTTCCCTGTCCTTACGGGCAAAAGTGGCCAGTTGCAAATTTTCGAGTACCGTCAGGTTTCCGAAAAGCCGTCTGCCCTCGGGGACATGCGATATGCCCAGCTCGCTGACCACCTTGTCGGCCGAATATTTCAGCAGGTTTTTATCTTTGAACGTCATGCGGCTCGTCTTGGCGACCGGCACCATGCGTGAAATCGCCTTCAGAGTCGTGCTCTTACCGGCTCCGTTGGCACCGATAATGGTGACGATCTCGCCTTCGTTAATTTTGAAACTGATTCCATGCAGCGCCTTGATATTTCCGTAGGACACCTGCAGATTTTCCACTGACAGCATCAGTCAATTGCCTCCTTGCCCAGGTAAGCATCGATCACTTTCGGGTTGTTCTGGATTTCTTCCGGTGTGCCTTCGGCAATCACCTCGCCGAAAACCAGGGTCTGGATCATCTCGCACAACTCCATCACCATTTTTAACCGGTGTTCGATTAGAAAAATCGCCAACCCGAATTCTTTATGCACTTGACGGATGATTTGCATCATCTGGATCAACTCTTCCGGATTCATTCCGGCGGTCGGTTCATCCAGAAAAAGGATCTTCGGCTCTATGGCCAAGGCCCTAGCCATTTCGACCCTTCTCTGATCCCCGTAAGGCAAATTGAGGACATTCTGGTCCGCCAGATCGGAAATTCCCACGAGTTCCAGAAGCCTGTAAGCCTTCTCTTCGGCCTCGGCTTCCTGCCGTTTTCGCTTGGTTGTTCCAAAGAAGGCACCGATCAAACCGTAGGTCATCCGCGAGTATTGAGCCATGACCACGTGCTCCAGGACACTCATATGGCGCCACAAAAGCAGATTCTGGAAGGTCCGGCCAAGTCCGACGGAAGCAATCTGATGGGGCTGCAGACCCACCAGATTTAAATCTTTCAGGCGGATAGTGCCTTCTGAAGGTTGGTAGATACCGGTTATCAGATTGAAAATGGTTGTCTTGCCGGCCCCGTTGGGACCGATCAGCCCTCTGATCTGACCCGGTTCGATTCGAAGGTTGTAATCGTGCACGGCTCGCAGCCCGCCGAAATAATGCGTCATGCTCTCAACCTGCAACAACGACATGCTACACCTCGTTTTCCGGCTTCCGCCGCGGTCGGATCAGTTTCTTGACATCGAATTCCTTGAACGCGATCAGACCCGTCGGTCGGAAAATCATTACCAGAATGAGCAGAAGCGGAATCACAATCCATTTGAAGAGTTCAAGTGGTCGTAAAGCTTCACTGAGGAGGCTCAGACTCACGGCGCCGAGAATCGATCCGTACACCGAGTTAAGACCGCCGAAGTAAACCATGGCCAGGACCTCGGCGAGTTTTTGAATGCCGAAGGAGCCCGGATTCACGTAGCGCAGGACGTGGGCGAACAATCCACCGGCCACACCGGCCCAGAACGCGGCAAACATGAAGGCCACCATCTTTGTGCGGCGCGTGTTGACGGTCATGGCGTTGGCCGCGGTTTCATCGTCCCGTACGGCGTTGAGCGCCTTGCCGAGGGTGGAGCGGACAAAGTTGTTGATCACCCAGATACAGACGACGGTCCAGGTGAAGACCGTGGGCAGATTGGCCCAGTTCGGTTGGCTGCTGAGACCGCGCGGTCCGCCGACAAATTCCAGGTTTTCGACCAGACTCTTGACGATGAACAAAAAAGCCAGGGAGATAATCGCCAGGTAATCTCCCCGGGTTCTAAATGAAGGAATGGCGACAATCAGCGCCCCTGCTGCTGCGACGAGCCCGCCCAGAATGAGACCGAGCGGAAACGCGAACGGGCCCAGGAAGGAAGGCAACAGCGCCTGACCGAACTGGCTGTCGTTGACAAAAAGGGATACGGAAAATACCGAAGCGGTATACGCCCCCAGCGCCATGAACCCGGGGTGTGAACAGGAGAACTCCCCCATGTATCCGTTGATCACATTCAGGCTGACGGTGACCATTATGGCAATCAATGTAAACTTGAGGCTTATGTCCCGGTAGTCGCTCATTCCGGCCCAGATATGAAAGATGGCGTACAGTATAACCAGGTGGACCAGCACCGACCCCTGCATCGAGTAATCCATCATTTTTTGCGCCAGCCAGTTGGTCGGTGCGAGGCTCAACCGGGCAACGATGATGATCGGCAGCAGGTATATCAAGAAGACGTAGAGCAGCGCGCTGGGAAAAAGTGCCGGATATTTCAGAATGATCGTGAAACCGAAAAGCGCGGGAATTTTTGACAGGCCCAGGCCTATAGCCAACGGCCTGCCCACGAATTGTTCCAGTAAGACCGCACTCAGGGCACCGCAAAGCCATCCCAGGACCGGCACCTGAGAATACATCTGCCATATTTTATTTTTCAACCCGCTTTCAGGGGCAGATAGTGCGCTGCTGGCTGCTTCCATTACATTCCCTTTCTGAAAAAACCACCGGCTTGGCTGTATGTGGCGCCGGCAATTACAGTCTCAACTTGGCGCTGTAAGGCTCGCCGAAGAATCCATATGGCCTGAAGGCCAGAATGAGCAATACGATAGAATAAGCGATGAGATCCCGCAGGGTCGACGGAAAGATCATGGCCACGAATATTTCAATGAAACCGAGCAGGAAACCGGCCAGGGTCGCTCCCATGATGGACCCTCTTCCGCCCAGAATCGCAGCCACAAAAGCCTTCCAGCCGAAAACAATCCCCATGTACGGATCCAGAACCGGATAGGCCAGACCGAATAGGATTCCGGCCAGGGCCGCCAGGGCCGAACCGATGGCGAACGTCATGGCCGCAATACGATTGATCGACACGCCCATCAACGGCACGACCACATAATCAAAGGCCATTGCGCGCATGGCCATCCCCCACCGCGTCTTGGTGATGAAAAGATGCAGCGCCAGCATGAAAGAAAGCGAGACCGCGACGATGATGATTTTTTTGTTGGTGACAAACACGCCGCCCAGATCATAGGTGGCGGTCTCGATCAGGGAGGGGAAGCTGACCCGCTGGGTGCCCAAGCCCCACAAGACGATGGTTTCGAGAATAATGCCGATCATCAGACCGGTAATGGCGGCCGATGCCCGGGGGGCTTCCCGCAAGGGGCGATAGCCCACCCGTTCGACGAACATGCCCAGAAAAGAGGTTAAAAACATCGAAAGAAGGATCGTCAGCACCAAAATCAGCCAACCGGGCAATACAAGCGCCCACTGCGAGGCGAGGACCATCAAACCGGTTGCCACGCCGAACCCGATATAGGCCCCGGTCATGAAGATGTCGCCATGGGCGAAGTTGAAGAGCATCAAAATGCTGTACACCATGGAGTAACCCAATGCGATCAACGCATAAAAACTGCCCCATTGCAGGGCGTTCACAAGATTCTGAAGAAAAAATACCATCGAGTCTGCTCCTTGGCCGGTTAGGCCCGTTTAGCCGGTTGAGCCCGTTATGCCCGTTTAGCCGGTTGAGCCCGTTATGCCCGTTTAGCCGGTTGAGCCCGTTGAGCCCGTTTAGCCGGTTGAGCCTGTTTTGCTGGTTGAAAATGTTACCGGTAATTTCTAATACGTATGTAACGATCCAACTGGTCCGGCTGACCCTACCCTTTATGAAGTGAGCGCCCTAACCGGCTCAACGGGCTAAACGGGCCCAACCGGCCCAACCGACCTCGCCGATCTGTTCAAAAAGGCGGGCTCAGGGTAACCCTGGCCCGCCGATATGCAAATCGCTGCTTGTTCCGGTTGGCTTGTTCGAGAATTAAATATAACTCAGGAAGAACAGGGTTCGGTGACGCATCCGTCGCCGAACCGGACCTCATGAAAAAATAAGGTCGCAATTTTGGGCGTTGATACGCCCGGCCGGAAATGCGCGAAAACGCACGAATATCTGCATATTCCGGGTTTTCGCAACCCAGCCGGCCGGGATGCATCGGTGCTCAAAATGTGACGTAATTTTTGTGTGAGCCCTAAGTTTGGCCTACGGGCAAACCGATTTGTAGAATTCGAATTCGCCCTTGTCGCTGATCTTGACGATGACCGCACATTTGGTGGGATCGCCGCTGCCGCCGAACGTCATCTTGCCGGTGATACCCTCGTATTCCTTGATGTTGGCCATGGCGTCACGGACGCACTGACGGTCCTTCTTGATGTCGCCGGTGATCGTGCCGCAGTCCTGAACGGCCTTTTGAACCAGTCCTATGGCATCCCAGGTAAGAGCGCCGACATCGTCCGGCACGTAACCGTACTGCTTCTGGTAACGGTCAATGAACTCCTTGGTCTTGCCGGTGGCGCCGGCCGCGGCATAGTGGGTGCTGAAGAAGAGCCCATAGCAATCCGGACCGCAGAGCTGGACGGTCTCGGCCGATCCCCAACTGTCACTGCCCACGATCGGTTTGTTGAAGCCGAGTTGGTGGGCCTGCTGCACGATCAGCGCCACCTCGTTGTAATATTGGGGAGTGAACAAAAACTCGGCGCCGGAGTTGATGATGTTGGTCAGCTGAGAGCTGAAATCGGCGTCCTTGGTGGTGAAACTCTCATAAGCCACAACGGATCCGGGTCCGTTCGCTGTTTCCCAAGCCTTTTTGAAATCCTCGGCCAGTCCCTTGGGATAGTCACTGGCAACGTCGTAGAGAACCGCCGCCTTGGTGAATCCGAACTCATCCTTTATGAAGTTGGCCACTACCGGCGCTTGAAACGGGTCCAGGAAGCAGGACCTGAAGACAAAAGGCCGGTCCGCAGTGGTCTTCGGGTTCGTGGACCAGGGGCTGATCATCGGAGTGCTGTAATTGTTGGCCACCTCGCCCGCCGGTACGGCCTGTTTGGAAGACTGCGGACCGACGATCATCAGGACCCCGTCTTCGGTGATCATCTTGGTGTTGACCTTGACGGCGGATTCGGCTTTGGATTCGTTGTCTTCGATCACCAGATCGACCTTGTATTTCTTTCCGCCGACATCGAGTCCACCAGCGGCATTGACGTCTTCAAGCCACATCTGGGCCGCGTATTTAGTCCCTTCACCGACCTTGGGAATATCACCGGTAATCGGCGCGTTGACGCCGATCTTGATGGATTTCGGCGCCTCGGGCCCGCAGGCCAGGAAGACCACGCCCAGAATCAGGCCACAGACGATACCGACAAAGATGAGTCTTTTTTGCATTTCTACCTCCTTTTATCCAGCTGCACCGGGTTTATATGGAAGAAAACCACTACTGTCTGCTCCAATCAGAACCGGTCTGTTAGCACACGGTTCAGACATAATCAACTATAAATTATTGACAAATTATTCAATTACTTTTATTTGGTTTATAGAGTTGATTGACGGTTTGAAGACCTTATCGTACCCGGAGAAAAGACCATGAGCAAACCCGTCAAGAAGACCCGCCTTCACGGCTGGCACCTCAAACGCGGCGCCAACATGGCGATATTCGGATCCTACGACATGCCGCTGTGGTATCCGAGCGGTGCCAAAGAGGAACACCTCGTGGTTCTGACCCGTGCCGGTATCTTCGACACGAGCCACATGAGTGTCGTTATAGTAAAGGGACCCGGGGCGCGGGACCTCCTTCAGGTCTGTTTCTCCAAAAACCTGGCCGCCTGCGTCGGAAAAGACCAAAAGCCGCTGACCCCCGGTAGAAGCGTGTACGGTGTCTTTTTAAACGAGGCCGGCGAGGTCATCGACGATGCGATCGTGTTTCAAATTGACGACGCGCTCTTCATGGTGGTGGTCAATGCCGGCATGGGCGGCGGCGTCAGTGCCCACCTGCAGGGCTATTCCGGCAGCCGCAAGGCGGCGGTCGTCGATCTCAGTGATCAGGTCGGCAAGCTCGATGTGCAGGGACCTCAGGCGGCCCGGATCATCAGCCGCATCGTCAAGAGTCCGCAAGAGGTGTTCGTGCAGTTGCCCTATTTCTCGTTCAAGGGTCATTTCGATGCTGCCCTCCCGACATCCGAAAAGGTAATCCTCACGGACGGCACCCCCATCCTGCTGTCCCGCACGGGCTATACCGGCGAGTTCGGCTTCGAGCTGTTCGTCGCGCCGGATAAGTTTGTCGATCTCTGGCAGATGCTCATCGACGCGGGCCAACCGTCTGGAATGCTCCCCTGCGGACTCGCGGCAAGAGACTCGCTGCGCGCCGGAGCCGTGCTGCCGCTCTCGCACCAGGACATCGGCACGTGGCTGTTCAAGAACCACCCCTGGCCCTTCGCCCTGCCCTACGAGATCGACGGCCGCGGTTTTACAAAAGATTTCGTGGGTGCCGTCGCCCTGCAGCGCAGCGATTCCGGCCAATACACCGTGCCCTTTGCCGGCTTCGACCTGCGCAAGGTGGCCGCTGCGGACCCGGCCGTCGTGTTGGACGACAAAGAGCGTGACATCGGCCGGGTGCTGACCTGCGCCACCGACATGGCCATCGGACGTTTCGAGGGCCGGATCTTCAGCACCGCCAGCCCGGACAAACCGGTCGATTTTACGCCGCGCGGTCTGAGCTGCGGTTTCGTCAAGGTCACCAACCCCCTAAAGCCCGGTCAGATCGTCCGGCTGAAGGACAAGCGCCGGACGATTGACATCGAAATCGTCGACGACATCCGCCCCGACCGTACGGCCCGCAAGCCGTTGGCAAACTTTTTGGGAAATGAATAATTCAACGCCTTTAGAGGAGGGACACCCATGAAAGAAATCAGCCAACTCAACCTGCCTGAAAACGTTCGCTTTACAGAAGATCACGAATGGTCCCGCAAGGAGGACGGCGCCATCCGGATGGGAATCGATGATTACGCCCAGGACCAGCTCGGTGATGTCGTGTTTGTGGAACTGCCGCAGGTCGGCGACACATTCGCTAAAGGCGACGCATTCGGTAGCGTGGAATCGGTTAAGGCGGTTTCGGAGCTGTTCATGCCGGTGGGCGGTGAAATCAGTGCCATCAACAAGAACCTCGAAGAGTCTCCCGAACTCGTCAACACCAGCCCGTACGAAGAGGGCTGGATGATCGATGTCAAACCCGACGACCCAGGCGAACTCGATGCATTGATGACCAGTGATGCGTATCTCGAAATGTTGAAAGGACTATAAACATGCGCTACCTACCCCACACCCCGGAAGACATCGCGGACATGCTGGCGCAGGTCGGGGTCGAAAGCCTGGACGCGCTCTTCGCCACGATACCGGAAGACTGCTGCTGCCGTCTCGGCATGAAGCTGCCGCAGGCGTTGACCGAGTGGGAACTCAACGACCACATGGACGCTTTAGCGGCCCGCACGGCCGTATCACCGGATTTCAAAGTGTTCATGGGGGCCGGCAGCTACGATCACTTCGTACCGTCTGCCGCCCGGCATGTTCTGACCCGCAGCGAATTCGTGACGTCCTACACGCCCTATCAGCCTGAAATCAGTCAGGGCACCCTCCAGGCCATCTACGAGTACCAGACGCTGGCCAGCCGCCTGATGGGAACAGAGGTCGCCACCGCCTCCCACTACGACGGCTCCACGGCCTTGGCCGAGGCCCTGCTGATGGCGATTCGCGTTACGCGTAAGAAACGCGTAGCCGTGTCGGCCGCCGTCCACCCCCATCACCGGCGGGTGGTCGGAACCTATTTCGATCCCACCGGCTTGGAGATCGTCGAATTGCCCTACCTGGCGGACGGCAGGACCGATCTGGCCGCCCTCGACAGCCTCGAGGACCTGGCCGCCGTGGCTGTCCAGTCGCCCAATTTTTTCGGCTGCATCGAAGATCTTCAGGCCGCCGCAGACGCCACCCATACCAGAGAAGCCCTTTTAGTCGCCTCCTTCACGGAACCGCTGGCATTCGGCCTTTTGAAAAACCCCGGCAGCCTTGGTGCCGATATCGTTTGCGGCGAGGGACAGAGCCTGGGGCTGCCCCGCTCTTTCGGTGGGCCGGGCCTCGGCATGCTCGGCAGCCGCATGAAGTTCGTGCGTAGCCTTCCGGGCCGGCTGGTGGGCCGCACGCAGGACAGAGACGGCCGGGACGGTTTCGTTCTGACCCTGGCCACCCGCGAACAGCACATCCGCCGCGAAAAAGCCACGTCGAACATTTGCACCAACAACAGCCTCTGTGCGTTGACCGCGGCCGTGTATATGGCCGCACTGGGTGCAACCGGTTTTCGCGAACTGGCACAGCTCAACCGCGACAAGGCCGAATACCTCAAAAGCAGTTTGGCGCAAGCCGGCTTCGACACGCCCTTTTCGAGCCCGACCTTCAATGAGTTCGTGGTTCGTTTTCCGGGCGATTTCGACACTGTCTACAGTCGCCTGCTCGACAAAAAGATCGTCGCCGGACTGCCACTGGCCAAGTACTACCCGGAGCTTTCCGACTGCACCCTGCTGTGCGCAACGGAAACCGCGGGCAAACACGACCTGGACGACCTGGTCAAGGAGGTGCGGTCATGACCGATACCCTCGGAACAACCGGCCTGATCCTCAACGAACCGCTGCTGTGGGAAAAAGGGCGCAAAGGCCGCTGCGGCTATTCGCTGCCCCGCCGCGACGTTCCGCTCAGCTCCCTCGATCCGGGCCTGACCGGTTCCGGACCCGATTTTCCCGACCTGAGCGAAGTGGATCTGGTCCGCCATTACACCCGACTGTCGACCTGGAATTTCGGGGTGGATACCGGCACGTACCCGCTCGGTTCGTGCACCATGAAATACAATCCCAAGACCAACGAACGTCAGGCGGGCCTGCCGGGCTTCGCCGCCGCCCATCCCCTGCTGCCGCCGGAGCTCGCCCAGGGCGCCCTCGCGCTGATGCATGACCTGCAGCGTTATCTGGCGGAAATAACCGGCATGGATGCCGTTTCGCTGCAGCCGGCCGCCGGCGCCCACGGAGAGTTGGCCGGCATGCTGCTGATCTATGCCTATCACCGCAGCAAAGGTACCCAGCGGTCCAAGATTATCATCCCCGACACGGCCCACGGTACCAACCCGGCCAGCGCGGCTTTGTGCGGCTACCGCCCGGTCCCGATTCAGTCCGGAGCACAAGGCGTCTTGACCGCCGAGGTCGTAGCGGCCGTCATGGACGAGGAAACCGCCGGCATCATGGTGACCAATCCCAACACCCTCGGCCTTTTCGAACAGAACATCCGGCAAATCACCGACATCGTCCACGCCAAGGGCGGTCTGGTCTACTGTGACGGCGCCAACATGAACGCCGTAATGGGCATCGTCGACCTGAAAGCGATCGGCATCGACGTCCTGCATCTGAACCTGCACAAAACCTTTTCCACCCCGCACGGCGGCGGCGGGCCGGGTTCCGGACCGGTCTGCGTTCACAAAAGACTCGAGCCCTTTCTGCCGGTGCCGCGCGTCATCAAGGAAGGCGACACTTACACGCTATCCGAGGAGTTTCCGCAATCGATCGGCAAGCTCGACACCTTTCACGGACATTTCGGCATCATGGTGCGCGCCTACAGCTACATTTTGAGCCTGGGACCCGACGGCCTGAAAAAAGCCAGTCAGCTGGCGGTCCTGAACGCCAACTATATCAAGGAGAAGCTCAAAGGGACCTTTCACCTCACCCACGACCGGCCGTGCATGCACGAGTGCGTGTTCAGCGACAAGAACCAGGCGTCTTATGGCGTCACGACCCTCGACATGGCCAAGCGCTTGATGGACTACGGGTTCCACCCGCCCACAATCTACTTTCCGCTGGTCGTTCCGGGCGCCATCATGATCGAGCCCACCGAGACCGAATGCAAGGAGGATATCGACCGGTTCATCGATGCCATGCAACAGATTGCCCGGGAAGCCGCGGAAAACCCGCAGCTCCTGCACGACGCCCCGCACAAAAGCAAAGTCCGCCGTCTGGACGAAGTGTCCGCCGCCCGCAAGCCGTGCCTGACGGGATGAAGGGCTGACCTGGCAAAGGCGCTGCGGGTGAGGTCGGCAGGTTCTCGGTAAACTTTTACATGGAGCAGCGGATACAAGCGGAGCGACCCGCAACCTGGCGGGTCTTCGAACCGGGCTTGCTCGACTACGGCGAGGCCCTGCGGCTGCAGCGCCGCCTCGTCGCGGCGCGCAAGTCCGGTGCTCTGGCTTCCGATCTTCTTATATTGCTCGAACACCCGCCGGTTTTCACCCTGGGCCGCCGCGGCGGCCGGGAAAACCTGATCGTTCCGACCGACTTCCTCGCAAATGCCGGCATCCAGGTCATCCAGGCCGAACGGGGCGGCAACATCACCTATCACGGTCCGGGCCAACTGGTGGCCTACCTGGTCCTCGACCTGGAGGCGGCCAAAATGGGTGTTAAAGACCTCGTCCATTTTTTGGAAGAAGTCATGATCCGCACCGCCGCCGAATGGGGGGTGGCCGCCGTGCGCAACCCGGTCAACCGCGGTATCTGGGTCGGCAACAGCAAAATGGGGAGTATCGGCATCGCTATTCGCCGTGGAATCACCTACCATGGCCTGGCCTTCAACGTCGACGTGTCACTGGAGCCCTTCGGCTGGATCAACCCGTGCGGTCTTGCCGACGTGGGGGTCACTTCGCTGAAACTGGCATCCGGCCGGTCGCTGGACATGCCGTCTGTGCGGCGCGTTTTCAAAAGTCACATCCAAACCATTTTCGGCACCGAACTGGTAGCGCTGGAACAAGACGAAATCGACGACATAACGACATCTGAATCGTAAGGAAAACCTGAATTGAGGAGCCAAACCAAGAAACCGCCCTGGCTGACCCGGCGGCTGCCCAGCGGGCCCGAGTACGAAAAAATCCGCGGGCTGATGAACCGGGGACGGCTGCACACCGTTTGTCAGGAAGCCAAATGCCCGAACATCTGGGAGTGTTTCTCCAACCGGACGGCGACCTTCTTGATTCTGGGGGATCGCTGCACCCGCAACTGCCGCTTTTGCGCCGTGGCACACAGCCCGGTCGAGCCACCGGATCCGGCCGAACCGGTGCGGGTGGCTGAAACAGTAGAGAAATTGGGGCTGGTTTATGTGGTCATCACATCGGTGACCCGCGACGACCTTCCAGACGGCGGGGCCGGTCACTTTGCAAAAACCATTCGCGAGATTCACCGCCGCATCCCGGAAGCCGTGATCGAAGTGCTGATCCCCGACTTCAAGGGTGATGCCATTGCCCTGCGCACCGTCCTGAAAGCGCGACCGCAAGTGTTGAACCACAATATCGAAACCGTGCCGCGCCTCTACGCCACCGTGCGCCCTGGCGCCCTCTACGCCCGTTCGCTGGAGCTGCTCGGGCGCGTAAAGACCATCGACGCGTCGATTCCGACCAAATCGGGCCTGATGCTCGGACTCGGTGAAACCACGGCTGAAATCCGACAAACCCTGCAAGACCTCTTGGATGTCGAGTGCCGCATGCTGACCATGGGACAGTATCTCCAGCCATCAACGGACCACTTACCGGTGGCACGATTCGTCCCGCCGGCGGAATTCGACCAGTGGCAGCAGACCGCATTTCAGATGGGCTTCAGCGGGGTCGCCAGTGGACCCTTTGTCCGTTCTTCCTATCACGCCAAAGAGCTTTTCAATGCAGCGAATCCTTGAACCCTGGAACCCTCACCCCGGGATCTATGCCTTATTTCAAGACAAAAGACGGTTGCCGCCTCTTTTACGAAACCTTCGGCGTCGAGCCACTCAAACCCGCCGTCGTTTTTCTTAATGGCACCACGCAGACCACAGTGCACTGGCGCCCCCAGGCCCTGTACTTCAAAAAAGAGTACCAAATCCTCCTCTACGACGCCCGGGCCCAGGGCAAAAGCGAGGTCGGTCAATTGCCACTGACCCTCGATATCCATGTCGCTGATCTCTTCAATCTGCTGGTGCACATCGGTTTAGAGAAGGCCCTGCTGGTGGGGTTGAGCCACGGCGCCCTTGTGGCACTGGCAATGGCAGCCAAGAATCCCTCACGGGTCGACAGACTTGTTTTGTGCAGCATGGCCGCCGAACCGAGCGCCCGCAGCAGGACGGCTTTGCAGTTGTGGGGAAAGATTTTACGCGGCGAAGGACTCGAAGCGATGACCCGGGCCGCTCTGCCGACGATATTCGGAGAAGCCTATCTGGCGAAAAACCGGAGAATTTTGGACAAGATGGTCACCGCCTTCGCAACCCGCAATCGAGCCGATGCACTTCTGGCACACCTCGATGCCATGATGCGCTATCCCTCCCCTTCCCTGCACAGCGCGACCATTCGTCAGCCCACCCTCGTTATCTCCGGAGACCAGGACCCGCTGGTTTCCAGTGACGGCGCCGCTCGCCTGGCTGCGTTATGCCGCGGCACCCATCGCCTGCTGCCGCAAACCGGCCACACCGTCTCTTTTGAAGCACCGGATCTTTTCAACCAAACGCTGGCGGCGTTTTTCAAATCCCATATGCAGCCTGATTAAGCACGAAAATAGAAACTTGAAACTTGAAACTCGAACCTCAGGACACGGTACCCGGTACCAGTGGTAGCTTAAAGACCACGACCGTTTAGTTGTTAAACGCTCATGGCCCTGCAGACCGCCTCGGTGCATGAAAATGATACGCCGGAGCCCGGATGAGCGATTGAGAACAGCGGCTGACTGTTTGAGCCGTCTACGCGGGGTCTTGGACCAGACCCAATGCCGATAGCGTATGAAAGAAACACCATTGGGGACAAACGCCTACTCCCTTATTTGAAGACGGGAGAGGTCCGGGCTTAGAACCCGTTGGCGGCGAGTTTCAGCCGCCTTTCGCAATCGCTTATCCGGGCGCAGGCGCCCACCTTATTTTCGTGTTAAATCGATGATACCCCTTAACTGACAAAACTGACTTACCCGACTCAACCGAGAACTGTCAGCCAATCAGATAGCGCCAACCGCCGAAAATGAAAAACAGTCCCTCTTCGCGACAATGACGGAGATCCTCTGCGGGGCCACCGTGATCTCGGCCGGCGTACAGCCCAGGCCGTCGCCGTCGATGTCGATGGGCACCGGGTCTCTGGCGTGGACCGACACCGTCCGGACCCGGCGCATCCAGACCTTCTCCATCGATAGGTGGGTTCCGCGGTAGAGGCGGAGTCCATTCAGCAGAAAATCGGCCAGTTGAAAATCCCCGAGGCAAACGGCGTCGAAGCATCCGTCGTCCAGCACGGCATTGGGTGCAACCTTCATACCGCCGCCGAAAAAGCGTCCATTGGCGACCACGAAGGCACATACCGGCTGATCCAGCTCGGGGTCACTATCCATTCTGATTCGCATCGCTGCATTGCGATAGTGCCGAAAGGCTCGCAAGGTGGCCAGCAGGAAGGCGGCCTTGCCGCCGAGCCGTGCGAACCGCCGATCGCGCGCGAGGTTGTCGATAATGCCGCTGATGCCGAAAGAGGCGATGTTGACAAAATAGCGCCGCGTCTGACGGCCGTTCGGGTCGACGTACCGGATCAGGCCGATGTCGATCGGGCGAGGTGTTCCTTCGGCCAGACCCCTGATGGCGGCACCGGCAGACGCGCCTATTCCCAAGCTCTTGCGGAAGTCTCCGCCGGTACCGAGGTGCAGAACGGCAAGTTTGGCCTGCGAATTGATCAGCCTGCCGTTGCGGTCGAAGAACCCGTTCACGACTTCATTGTGGGTGCCGTCACCACCGATGGACAGAATCACATCCGCGCCTTCCGTCAATGCGTGGCGGGTGAGTTCGACGGCATGGCCGGGGAAGGCCGTAAAATTGAGTTCGGCCGGTTTGAACAGCGGGTGGGATCGCAAGGCCGCGACAACCTTTTTGAGACGCATTCGGGCAAAGCCGAAATTTCCGCTCGAGTTGACGATACCGGCTATGCGGTGCCCAATGGAGGTGGTCACAGTCGTATTTCCTGTTTGGCTTCAATTTGGGGATGCCATACGGTTCCATAAAAACGGAGTCCTTTTTACCATAAACGTGCCGAACGGGGAAGTCGTAGGGACATTAATGTCTTGACATCAAGATAATTTGCTTTAACTTGATCTCATGCAGACGGCTCCTCACTTGAGATTGGTTTTATGGAAGGCAGCCAAGGCGGTCGAGAAGGTCGACCGGGCCAGTATTTCAAAAACCGGCTTATATCTGAGCGATTTTGCCATTATGGAGGTTGTGTTGCACAAAGGACCGGTTCCCATCAAAATAATCGGTGAAAAGGTGCTATTGACCAGCGGCTCGATGACCGCTGCCATCAATCGACTGGAAAAAAAAGGATTTGTGAAACGAATCCAAGACCCCTCGGATGGTCGGTGTTTTTATGTCCATCTGACTGAAATCGGCCGTGGTGTCATCGAGGCGGCATATGCGCAACACGAAAAAAAACTCGAAAAGATTGCCGGCGTCTTGACGCCTGAAGAGCGTGCCGAACTCGTCAGATTGTTAAAAAAATTGGGCAAACATGCGCAAGAGGTAATAACAACGTAACAATACAAAGAAAGGGCGACGATGAACACAGACATTAACATATCCGGAATTCACCACATAACTGCAGTGACATCCTCGGCCGCCGAAAACCTGGCGTTCTATGAGAAAATTCTCGGCTTACGCCTGGTCAAAAAAACCGTTAATTTTGACGATCCATTTACGTATCACTTGTATTACGGTGATGCGAAAGGCTCTCCGGGTACGATCCTGACCTTCTTCCCCTGGGAGAACCTGCCCCGCGGAAAACCCGGCGCCGGGATGGTAACCGCGATTGCCTTTGCCATCCCCCGCACATCAATAGCGTTTTGGACTAGGAGAATCGGAGCGCAGGCCATACGCGTCGAAAAAAGTGACCGGTTCGGCGATCCGGTTCTTCAATTTGCCGACCCGCACGGTCTGCCCATCGAGTTGATTGCCACATCGGATCCACCGCCGACCGCGCATTGGCCGGAAGGCCCGATTGAGAAAGCCCATGCCGTCACCGGGTTTCACTCTGCCACTGCCACCGTGAATGGGCTGGAAGAAAACAACAATCTGTTGCGCGAGGTGATGGGAATGACGCTTCACGAGCAGGAAAATCATCGTTACCGGTTCAGGATGACCGCCACCGAGGCCCCGGGGCATTTTTTGGATGTTGTCTACGATCCGAAGGCGCCTTTGGGAAGACCGGGCGGCGGCACGGTTCATCACATCGCCTTTCGCACGGAAAATGACGCCTCGCAATTGCGGTGGCAATCGATATTGAGAAAATCGGGCGTGGGTGTGACCGATGTCCGCGACAGGAAATACTTTCGATCGATTTACTTTCACATCCCGGCCGGGGTGCTCTTTGAAATCGCCACCGATCCGCCCGGATTCTCAGTCGATGAATCCGCACACGAACTGGGATCATCTCTGCGGTTGCCGGAGCAGTATGAACCCATGCGTGCCGAAATTGAACAGCGGCTGCCTCGGCTGCGTTCCGAACCGTTTCGGCATGTATTCGAAAAAGGGCCGGACTCGGCCGACGATGACCGAACCATTGTGACGCTGCATGGAACCGGCGGCAACGAGAACGACCTTATCGGCATCGTCAGGGAAGTCAATGCCACCTCGGCGATCCTAAGCCCCAGAGGGCAAGTCCTCGAAAACGGTATGCCGCGGTTCTTCAGACGAATGGCGGCCAACGTCTTTGATGAAGACGATGTTGTGCGACGGGCCAACGAGCTGGCGGATTTTATCCTCGCCTCGGCCGATAAGTACGATCGCAACCCGGATCGGCTGACCGCTCTGGGATACTCCAACGGGGCGAACATTGCCGCGGCGGTCATCCTGCTGCGCCCGGAAGTGTTCTCCTGCGCCGTACTGATACGACCGATGCTGCCGCTGCAAAACCCGCCGTTACCGGATTTGCACGGCAAACAAATCCTCGTTCTGAAGGGAAAGAACGATGCAATCATACCTTCGGCGAGCACCGACCGACTGGTGAAAACATTTCAACGGGCCGGCGCGGAGGTGACAACCAGGGAAATGGACGCTGGCCATGAGATAACGGCCCGTGATTTGGATGCCATATCAGAGTGGCTGTCTGGGCCGCAAGCCTGCAGGCACCAGGACTTCGAGAACTTGCCGATGGAAGAAACCGTTTAAGGCCGCCCGGCGGTTCATTTCTTCTTCAGATCTCCGACCAGCTCCTTCATGATGGACAGCACGTTGCGCCCCCTTTCCCGGGCGATGCGATGGGCCTCATCCACCAGCGCGACAGCCCGAGTCTCCAGTTCGTCCTGTGACGGCAGCGCGATCTTGAGGCGCTGGTACTGCCAGGTCAACAATCGCACGGCCATACGTTCTTCCTGCTGTCGGAAAAAGCCCACTTGAAATAGTCCTCTGTAGGGTTCACGAAAAAATAAGTTCGCAATTTTGGATGTTGAGGCGCCCGGCCGGCAAGGCGCGAAAACGCAGGAATATCTGGATATTCAGAGTTTTCGCAACACAGTCGGACGGGATGCATCGGCGTCCAAAATGTGAAGTTATTTTTGAGTGAGCCCTTGGTATCTTGATCCTGAATTTCGTGTTTTCTATTTTCGTTTTAAACCAACTCACTGCGCACGCTTGCAGATGCCTAAAATAACTTCCTCCAGTATCAAGCGCCGGTTGTCTCCACTCGTTTTTATCCGCAGATCGGCCCTTGAAAGATGTTCGAAGGCCTGCAGCAGCTCCTGTTTCGTATAGTTTTCGGCGCTGAGAAACAGCTGATACACCGGATAGGGGTTGTTTGGATTCTTGACGATCGACAGGTCCGTGGCCGGCGGTTTCTTCTTCTTTCCACCCTTTTTGGGGGGCGATAGATTCTGGTCGTGGTCCGCACCGGTCATTTGGTCCCGCCACTGCTGCTTTTGATCGACAAGCTCGACATCGAACTGCTGCACGACCGGCATGACCGCAGCTGTGAACTGGTTGAAAGGGCATCCTGAAAACCAGACGCTCCCATACGGGCGAGCGGTAAACTCTTTGACCCTCAATAGTTTTCGAATTTGATTCAAAATGGCGACCAGGATCTGTTCGGGACGCATGGCGTCCAGTCCCTCAGACATCAATGTGCTCAGGTAAAACAGGGCGTCTTCCAGATTCCTGGCGGCGACGGCACCGGTCAGCGCATAGACCGGGTCCTTTTTGGTCCGCTGCAGCGCCGCGACAATATCCGATCGCGTAATCTGCGGCCGGTCACCGACAAAGTTGACCAGTTTTTCGACATTGCCGGTAAAGGCCCGAATGTTAAAACCGGTCATCTCCTGCAAGGCCGTGAAGGCATCGCGGTCTATGGATTTACCGCTCTCGGCCAGGACGGCGTTCATGGTTTCCAACAGCACGGCTTCCTGGATTTTCTTGTCCGACTTCCGGTCTCCTGTTGGGACAGAGCAGTCGACGACCACGCCGAGTTTGCGGATCATCTTGAACAGTTTTTTGCGCTTGTCAATCGTGTCGGTGGTGATCAGCAGATGATTTCCGGTCGGAAAACCCTTCTCGAGGGCTCGGCACAGGGCGCTTTCGCTGTCCGCCGGCGGTGGCACGACATGGCCGTTAACCTGGCAAAAGGCCAAGATGTCGTCCAACCAGCCGTCATCATCCAATAGTTCTGTCGCCGCCCGAAGGCCCTGTTGGCGGTTCGCGCCGGAGAGATCTTCGAACGTCAGATTCGAAAGGGCCATGAAACGCAGCAGATCGGCGGCAGCGCGGCTCATGTTTCCGGCGGCGTGGGCCTGCCTGGCGCTGCGCAGTATCCGGCCCGCATCCGGACCGGAATCGAATAGCCGCGGTTCCAGCAATCCCACCACTTTGGGACCCGAGAGCAGTGAGAAGGTATTCAGCTTTTCGATCGCTTCGTAAACACCGCCGGTTGCATCATCAACCGGCTCGTAGTTGAACCTGTGACGGTCTGCAGGCACAAGGGTATCCAATAGTTTTTTGAAAGCAGCCTTGCACAGGACTTCTTCTCCGTAAATCAGGTACACCTGGGCCGGCCGACTGTCGTGCGGCGCATCTTTCCGATTGCGATCTCTTTTAAGACCGTTCAGATAGGCGTCTATGGTTTTGTAATTCAGTTCAACCATTGCGCTGCCTGCCGCGCCCTGCGGTTGAGGATGATCATCATGGCCAGGCTAACCGCGATGATAAGAGCGTTTAAGACCGTTTCCGGCAAAAGCTCGCCGCCATAAAGTAGTCGGCCGCCTGAAAAATCGGAGACCGCCAGTCCCAGTTGAAGGCCGCTGTTGAGAAGCGTAAACGTCCAGAAAACCTGCCCGTCAAATCTTCGGCGTTTTTTCACGATCAGCAGAATGGCGAAGATAAGGAAACTCCCGCAAGCCAGATACAAGGCGACCGGGTTCGGCCGCGGCAGCGAACCGAGCAGGCCGTCACCCGGCCGGGCGATGACAAGGTTCGGACTGAAGCCGAAAGATTCGTTGGGACTCTGGCCGGAAAAAAATAAGCCGAAGTAAACCAAAAAGTGTCCGATGGCCAGTGCCGGACCGAAGAGGTCGGTGGTATTCCAGAGCGGCAGACGGTTGCGTTTGATGAAAATCGCTCCGGCAGCCACTGCGGCCGCTGCACCGCCGTAATAAAACGAGCTGCCGTTCCAGAAGCGGAATATCTCCAACGGATCGGCCGCCGGTCCAGCGCTACGCTGCGCCACATCAAAAAGCCGCGCACCGATAATCGCGCCGATCAGCAGCCAGAAGCAAAGATCGAGGATCCGGTCTTCATCTCCCCCGGAAGCCCTGACCTCGTGACGCACGACGACAACCCCCGTCCCGAGGGCTGCGCTCACAAAAAGGCCGAGTATGCCGACCGACAGCATGTTGGCGCCGAAACTCATTTCTCACCGACATTTCTCGAACACATAACGATTGACAAATGCAGCCCTTACGCAGCCGCATCATAATAAATGCGTGCTAAACGGTCATGGCCCTCCTGGCCGCCACGATGAATGAAAATGACGCGCCGGAGCCCGGATGAACGGTTGCGAAAAGCGGCTGACTGTCTGAGTCGCTTTGTCTTAGACCGGACCCTATGCCGATGCCGCTTGGAAGCCACGACCTTCAAGCTGAATCCGAACTCATTATTTGAAGACGGCACTGGTCCGGGCTTAGAGCCGGTTGGCAGCGAGTTTCAGCCGTCTTTCGAAACCGTTTATCCGGGCGATGGTGCCCACCTTATTTTCCGTATTACATTCTATTTTCGTGTTAACCCTAAATTGAGTACAGAGAGAAACAGCACCTACCTGTCGGTTGCCGCGCCCCTAATTTATTCGGGCATTCTCTTGAGCAGCAGATGAAGCAGGAAAATCCCGATGCCGATGGTGATGGCACTGTCCGCAATGTTAAAGGCCGGCCAGTGAAGGTTCCCGATGTAGAAATCGAGGAAATCGGTCACCTTTCCGAATCGGACCCGATCGATCAGATTGCCGACGGCTCCGCCGAAGATCATGGCAAAAGCACCGGCCAGATGAGGATGCGTTGCCGGCGTTTTGAAGTAAAACCACAAGATCAAGCCCACTGCCAGAAAGGAAAAGAACAGAAACACCACACTGCGCAGACGCGGATCCGAACCGGACAGGAAACCGAACGCACCCCCGGGATTTTGAACGTGCGTGAGGTCGAAAAAACCGGGAATGACCGCAACGGAATGATACAACGGCAGGTATCGCAGAACCAGCACCTTGGTGAACTGATCGAGCAGTACAATCACACCGGAAATCAGAAGCAGTTTGATCGTTTTGCTTTTCATCCTGCGTTGATGCGCTCCAGGGCATTTTGGCAGCGGCTGCAAATCGTCGGGTGGGCACCATCGGTTCCGACCGATGGTTCATGAACCCAGCAGCGCTCGCATTTTTCGCCCGGTGCCCGTTCGACCAGAATCTGCAATCCCTCGATGTCTTCACTGGTGAATGCATTTTCAAGTGGCACTTCGCGTTCGAGTCCGACCCTGGAAACGATGAAAATGGAGCGCAGCTCGTCACTGTGAGGCGCCAGCACGGCGTAGAGATCCTCCGGGACCGACAGGGCGAGGGCCGCGTCCAGCGGGTGACCGACCTGCTTGCGAGCCCGCGCCGCTTCGAGCGCCTTGGTCACTTCGCTGCGCACCGCCAACAGTTTCTCCCAATTCTCCTGAAGGGCTTTGTCCTTCCAATCTTCCCGCACGCCGGGCATGGCGGCCAGATGGACACTCTCCTCCTTGTGTGGATGCGCCGGCAGGTGAGCCCAGATCTCTTCGGCAGTGAAAGCCAGGATCGGTGCCATCAGACGGGTCATCGTATCCAGAATGTGGTACATCGCCGTCTGGGCGCTTCTTCTTGCGCTGGAATCCGGCGGCGACGTGTAGAGCCGGTCTTTTAAAACGTCCAGATAGAAGGCCGACATGTCAAGGGTGCAGAAGTTGTGAAGACGATGGTAGATGACGTGAAAATCAAAATTTTCATAGGCTCTGAGCACGATTTCCGTCAACTCTTGCAGCCGGTGCAGTGCGAATCGATCGATTTGCGGCATCGTATCATAGGGCACGGCATCGGTCTGCGGATCGAAATCCTCGAGGTTTCCGAGCATGAACCGGGCCGTATTGCGGATGCGGCGATAGGCGTCGCTGAGCTGCTTGAGAATGTTTTCGGAAATGCGGATGTCTTCGCGGTAGTCGGAGGCCGTCACCCAAAGACGCAGGATTTCGGCCCCGTAACGCTCGATGACCTCCTTGGGCGCGATGACATTGCCCAGCGACTTTGACATCTTGCGCCCGTCGGCATCCACGACGAATCCGTGGGTGAGGACGGCGTCGTATGGTGCGCGGTCGCGCGTTCCCACGGCGGTCAGCAGGGAGCTGTGAAACCAGCCCCTGTGCTGGTCGCTGCCCTCCAGATACAGGTCCGCCGGCCACTTCAGATCGTCACGCTGCTCCAGAACGGCCGCATGGCTGACGCCGGAATCGAACCAGACGTCCAGGATGTCGTCTTCCTTCTTCAGGGTCTTGCTGCCGCACGCGGCGCAGGCGGCATCGGCCGGCAGAAAGAAGGCATCCGGCTTTTCGAACCATATGTCGGCCCCATGGGTGGCAAAAAGCTCGTGAACCCGCTGCATGATTTCCTCGTCCATCAGCAGCGCGCCGCAATCGTCACAGTAGAAAACTGCAATGGGCACCCCCCAGGCCCTCTGGCGGGAAACGCACCAGTCGGGCCGGTTTTCGATCATGCCGTAGATGCGCTCACGGCCCCAGCCGGGAATCCACTTCACCCGGTCGATGGCTTCCAAGGCCTTCCGGCGCAAGCCGGTCTTGTCCATGGAGATAAACCACTGGGGCGTGGCCCGAAAAATGACCGGCTGTTTGCAGCGCCAGCAGTGGGGGTAGGAATGCGCGATCGTCTCGGAGGCGATCAAGGCCCCGACCTCCTTTAACTTGGCCGTGATGTCGCGGTTGGCGTCGAACACGAACTGCCCTTCGAAAAATCCCACCTCATTGGAGAAGCGACCGTTGTCGTCAACCGGTGAGTAGGCGTCCAGTCCGTATTGCAGGCCGACCTCGTAGTCCTCGCGGCCGTGTCCGGGAGCGGTGTGCACGCAGCCGGTGCCGGCATCGAGTGTAACGTGGCTGCCCAGGATAATCAGGGCATCGCGGTCGTAGAGCGGGTGGGTGCTGCGCTTTCGTTCCAGACGCTTGGCGTCGATCTCGGCCAGGATCCGGTAGTCGCTGATTCCGAAAGTGTGCATGCAGTCAGACACCAGGTCCCTGGCGAGGATCAGGACCTCGTCGCTGCCCACATCCACCGCCGCGTATATGAAATCCGGGTGCAGGGCCACGGCCAGGTTGGCCGGTATGGTCCAGGGGGTGGTTGTCCAGATGACGACAAAAACGGTTTTACCGGCGAAGCTCGGGAAATCGGCACTCAGGTCGTCTTTCAAGCGAAACTTGACGTAAATGGAGGGCGAGGACTCGTCGGCGTATTCGATTTCGGCCTCGGCCAGGGCGGTGCGGCAGTCGTTGCACCAGTAAATCGGCTTCTTACTCCTGAAGAGGCTTTTGTTCCGGGCAAATTTCCAGCACTCGCGGGCAATGGTGGCCTCGTAAGCATAGTTCATCGTCAGATAGGGATTGTCCCATTCACCCATGACGCCCAGTCGCTTGAATTCGTTGCGCTGAATATCAATGAACCGGTCGGCATATGCACGACACAGCCGGCGAACGTCGGCCAGGGTCATGTCCATTTTTTTCTGACCGAGCTCCTTGTCGACATTGTGTTCGATCGGTAGACCATGACAGTCCCAGCCGGGTACGTATACCGCGTCGTATCCGCTCATCTGCCGTGACCGGACGATGATGTCTTTGAGAATTTTGTTGAGCGCCGTGCCGATGTGGATGTGACCGTTGGCATATGGCGGGCCGTCGTGCAGAATGAAACGCTCCCGCCCGGCGCCAGCCGTTCTGATTTTATCGTGCAGCTGCACGTCTTCCCAGGCTTTCAGTTGCGCCGGTTCACGGTCGGCCAGGTTCGCCTTCATGGGAAATTTCGTGATCGGCAGATTGAGCGTCTTTTTGTAGTCCATTTGGCCTCCGAAAATTGGTGATGATATAAACTTGGAATTTTTAATCGACAAACACCGGTATGTCAAGGGAATACAACCTTTCGGCCTGGCCTCGCATCGAAAAGCGCCGCACGCAGAAGTGCCGCACACCGGTGCGGGTCATGATTCCGCAACCGGCAGGAGGGAACAATGGGGCACGCTGGGGATCACGGCTGCACAAGCCGATGCGACTCGTAAAAGCAGTCGGTTCGGAAGGGTAATCAGGCGGATTGTCTCAGCGGTATCAGCACCTCGGCGTCACACGGCGTGGGTCCCATCGCCATCGCACCGACTGCCAGGTAAGTGTAATTCCTACTGATTAAATCACTAAAATCCGGGATCATCCGCCGGCCGTCCATGACCAGGTAGGGCGGTTGGACAAGCTGCTCGATGGTCCGGGACAGCCCGCGGAACTCCTCGCAGTCTGATGAAATGAACAGAGCGTGCGACCCTTCGATAGCCTCTTTGGCACTCTCGTAGTAGTCAATCTTGTCGAAGAGGATGTTTTTGGCCGGATCGAAAACAGCCCGGGCGGACTCGTTGGCCAAGGGGTCGTAGGCCTTGATTTTTGCGGCGCCCTTGCCCAGCAGAGACTCGATCACCTTGATCGAAGAGGCATCACGCATGTCGTTGGTGTGCTTTTTGAAAGCAAGGCCGAGAACCGTGATGGTCTTTTTGTTGAACTTGAAACCGGCTTCGGTGATGGCCCGGTCGACCAGATAGACTTTCTGATATTCGTTCACTTCGTATGAAGCTTCCAACATCTTGGTGCTGACGTTCACCTTGCGCAGCTGGTTGATCAGTGAAGCAATGTCTTTCCCGAAACAGCTGCCGCCGGCTCCGTTGCTGACAAAAGACCCCCAGGTGCTGATGCGTTCATCGGAGGTCACCCCCAGGCGCAGGTCGTCGATGACGACATTGGGAAATTTTTCGCCGATCTTCGCCCCGACGCCGTTCCAAAAAGAAATGTAGGTCAACAGCATCGTGTTGGCCACATATTTGATGGCCTCCGCGGTTTCGGGCGATGTTTCAATGTATTTGATGCGGACGTGATTGACGAATTGGGAATACACCCGGCGCAAGATGGTGAAATCCTGCTGATCATCACAGCCGACCACGACCCGGTCCGGCCGGCGCGCCTGCATCACGGCGGTGCCTTCTGCCAGAAACTCCGGGTTGGAGGAGACGCCGAAATTTTTGACCTTGTGTGAGGACATGATGCGCTCGAGATGACGCGCCGTTCCAATCGGCACCGTGCTCTTGTTGACGATGACCACGCGACGTTTATCCTTGCGCCTGGCGAGAAGCTCGGCCAGATGTTCGGCCGCGGCATCGTAAAACGTCAAATTGGTGGAGCCGTCCAAGTTGGGCGGCGTCGGCAAGCACATGAACACGGCATCCGTCCCCTCGATAATCGCGTCCAAATCGGACGAAAAATACAGGTATCGGCCCAGGGTTTCGCGGATGATGTTGACCAGACCGGGTTCATTGACATAGCGTTCGATTGCCTGGGGCTGACCGGAAGAAAAGGCCTCCAATTTTTCCTGATTGTTGTCGTATGCATACACTTCATGGCCGTACTCGGAGCAAACGGCGGCATGCACGAGACCGACGTATCCGGTGCCTAAAACGATAATTTTCATGGCGTCCCCTGATGATGATTAATATTCTGCTGCACGTCAGATTTGATCCCAAAATGGGTGGGCAAAATTTAAAGTTAAAGGCGTTCCGGAAGGTTATCCGGCACCATAGACCATTCTACCATATCTTTTATCAACTCATCAATCCCCAGCAGTTGAACTCTGCGCCGCAGGAACTCGGATATGGTCGGCTGATAGGCCTTGACCTGCGGATACATTTTTACCTCGCTCGGGGTCTGGTTGCCTTTCTTGTGATTGCAGGCCTTGCAGGCGGCCACGCAGTTTTCGAACTCCGTTCGACCGCCCCGTGATTTTGGTACGATGTGATCGACGGTCAGCCGCCCGCAATGGGTTCGACAATAAGCACATTTGAAACCGTCTCTAATCAAAACATTTTTCTTGCTGAACGGCACCCGCGCCCGGTAAACCGTCCGAATAAATTTAATGAGCTTGATCACCAGCGGAATCCTGATGGTCATGCCCTCACCGGTCTTGACCGTCCTTTCCGAATACCGCAGCACCTTTACCTTTTCCTTCACCAGCAAGCACAGGGCCCGCTTCCAATCCACTACATTCAAAAAAGAGTAGTCCGCATTGAGTACAACACACTGGGTCATGGCTGGCTCCCTTAGGGCTCACAAAAAAATAAACGAACAATTTTGGGCATTAATGCACCCGGTCGGAAAAACGAGGAAAGGCAGGAATATCTTGATATTCCGAGTTTTCGCATCGCAGCCGGACAGGACGCATTCGCGTCCAAAACGTGACGTTTTTTTGTGAGCGCTTTCTTGACGCAGCGCTTTTTCAAAAACCTTAATTGATAGAATTACCCTTATTTTTAATGTTTGAAACGCTCGATTTAGAAAAAGGAATCCTGGCGGCGGAAAAACAAGCGGGGCGGTGCTCTCCGATCGCCGGGTTCGAGGGACTTGATAGTATAGAGAGCTTCAAAAATCAACCGATTTTACGGGATCTCGTGCGGCCCGATACCGGTCGTGGGCCTTTCTGCGAAAAACCGCCTGCGGGTCGCGCCTCGGTTCGAGACTACGGCTCTTGCTATTCGTAGAGAAATTCTTATGGTTTGACAAATTACAAGCAGGAATGCCAAACTCCAAATCGGCTGCAGAGACGGCTGCACGATTCTTCTACCTGGGTCGAGGGGTTTCCCGCCCAAGCGGGATTAACGGCTCCCAGTTAAAGCGCCATAGCTGGTCTCCAACAACCTTATTACGCATCATTTGGGTCGAATTCCATTTTTCACTCTTGGGTAGACGCGGCCAATCCAAACAATTGAGAATAAAGTGTAGGAAATAAGACTTTTATAACCTTTGAACCTTGAACCCTGAACCTGAAACCGAAATAATCGGTTTCTTTTCGACCAAGCCATTAAAAGAGAGTGCCAACCGCGTGAGACTTACCCCACTGCTGACAGTCGCGATGATGTTGATCGCCGGCCCCCTCGTGGCGGGAGAAGCGGATGTAATCAACGTCACGGTCGTCAAAACCGCCGTGGATATTTACGGATTTTCTGTCACTGTCCGTCATGATGACACGGGCTGGGAACACTATGCCGACAAATGGGAAGTCCTTGATTTAGACCAAAATGTCCTGGCAACCAGAACCCTGTATCACCCGCATGTGGACGAACAGCCGTTCACCCGGAGCCTTTCGGCAGTGAAGATTCCCGCCGCCGTTGGTGGTGTCAACCTCAGGGCCCATTGTTCGGTACACGGGTACGGCGGTCAAGAATTCCCCGTAGATCTACCGCACTGAAAGGAGCGCTGCGATGCTGAATCATGTGGTTTCGATGAAGTTCAAGTCAGGCGTAACCGAAGCTGACATCGACGACCTTGAAAAAAGCCTTGATGAATTGCCCAACTCAATCGCCGAAATCCAGATGTACGAACTTGGCCGGGACGTCCTGCACACGGAGCGATCTTATGATTTTGCCCTTGTCGCGTTGTTTGCCAATAAGGAAGCGCTGGAGCGCTACGGTAAGCATCCCGAACACCTAAAAGTGTTGGAAAAGATTAAAAAACTCTGCGAGAGCGTGGTGACGGTCGACTTCTTCGGTACCGATGCCGGCGATTTCAAAGACAAAGCCCAACTGGCACCGCTTTTGTGAGCCGCGGGATGATCGGTTATCCCCAGGGGAATTCAAATTTTATCAATCAAAACATAGAATTCTTTAAGTATAGAAACGCTACCACCTCTCTAAGAATTTAAAACGCTCAGCCGGGATAAAAACCTCTCAAATAAGACCGGTTCAAATTCAGCCGAGGAGGAGGAAATCATGAAGAAAAAGGCCGAAGCCATGGTACTGGCATCCTTTGCGGCTGATTCGCTGGCGCTGGGGGCCCACTGGATATATGACACCGCGGTGATCGACAATGAATTCGGACGCGTGGATCGTTTGCGTAAACCGGCCCCGGACTCCTTTCATGATACCAAGGAAGCCGGTGAGTTTACTCACTACGGCGATCAGACGTTGGTGCTGTTGTCCTCGATCGCAGACTGCGGGGGTTTCGATCTCGACCACTTTGCCCGTAGCTGGCAAAACCTGTTTCAGGATTACACCGGTTACCGCGATCACGCAACAAGGGAAACCTTGAAAAATTTTGCCGAAAACAAAGACCCGTCCGCAGCCGGTTCATCTTCGACGGATCTGGGAGGGGCGGTACGAATCGCACCGCTGGCTTTCGTTTACCGTGAGAAACGGAATGACCTGCGCTCGGCCGCCAAAGCCCAGACCGCCATGACACACAACGATCCCGTTGTGGTCGAAAGCGCCGATCTTATGGCCGATGTACTCTGGCATGTCCTGAAGGGCGAGTCACCGACAGCGGCGCTCCAAACGGCATCGGCCGACAGGACGGCTTTGAGAAAAATGGTCGCAGACGGTCTCCAGAGCGTGGGGCGGCCGACACGGGACACCATCAAAAAGTTCGGTCAGATGTGTGAAACGGACGCCTCCCTGCCCGGCGTCATACACCTGGTGGCCACTTATGAAACCGACTTGAAAACAGCCCTGGTTGAAAACGTGATGGCCGGCGGAGACTCTGCCGCCCGGGGGATGGCGGTCGGGATGATCCTGGGCGCGCATCTGGGACGTGACGCCATTCCCGCCGAGTGGCTGAATGAAATGAAAGCCGGCAACCGTATTGCCGACCTTCTGGGTCGGATAGGTTGAGCGGCATGGCGGACCAATGCCGCCGCCGTTAAAAATCAGCTGATGCGGCCGGGGGCGGGGCAAGCGGCTTGAAGGCCCTTTTGGGTATCCATTCAACCTATGATATTCAAACGAAGCGGAGGTGAGGTCGCGATCATGAAGTATTTCGTCAAGCATTTTGAGGGAGGATTTCAAGTATTGGAAAAAGAGGGTGACGATGAGATTGCGATTGCATCCTTTCACAAGGACCCGCAAACGCAGACCGGACAAAAATCGAAGGCGCAGCGGCGGGCGGAAGAATACTGCGATTTTCTCAACCAAAAGGACTTGGCGAAAGACGATTCGCTGACATTTGACTAGAAGCAATCTCAAAAAAGTCTTTTCGCCCGATATCGGCGTTGAGCCATCGTCTCAAGTCCTCGACATTTTTGAGTATGCCTCCGGGTTGATTCTCGGTCTCGTCTTGATCTCGACCGAAAAGCCTAATTTTGAGATAGCTCCTATGGATTTTATTAACCAGAAGTGATCATACCCATGCTGTTCAAACTTTTTCTCGCTTTCACCCTTGTGCCCGTCATCGAAATATACCTGCTGATCAAGGTCGGCGGCCATATCGGGGCATTTAAGACCGTACTGCTGGTCATTGCAACCGGTTTTGCCGGAGCGTATCTGGCGCGCCTGCAGGGCATGCAGACCATGCTGCGCGTGCGCAACAGCCTTGAGCAAGGGCGGATGCCGGCCGAGGAACTGCTGGACGCGGTGCTGATTTTCGCCGCCGGTTTGGTCCTGCTGACGCCCGGATTTCTGACCGACGCTATGGGGCTTTTGCTCCTTTTTCCCGAAACCCGACATTACGTCAAACGCTACCTGAAACGCCGCTTGGAGCCCTACATCGACTCCCGGCATTATACCGGTGGTCGGACATCGTAATGCAGGCTGAGGTCATGACAAGAAATATACCGATTTTTGTAGCGATAGCGTTGATGCTGTCGAACTGTACCGCCAACCGGCCGGTGGACGCGGACGGCAAGAACGGTAAACTCGCCGCCTGCCCGGACCGACCGAACTGCGTCTCATCGCTCAGTGA
>Ga0272443_10001840_pt1 | contig 28972 bp, 52 predicted proteins | sample SSMAcet12_FD_193581 | JGI IMG/M metagenome (GOLD analysis project Ga0272443, IMG submission 193581) | Marine sediment archaeal communities from Little Sippewissett salt marsh, Falmouth, MA, United States - SSM-Acet-12 | ecosystem: Environmental > Aquatic > Marine > Wetlands > Sediment ... | reverse complement strand
AACCTATTCTTAATTGTCCTGTTTTTGAAAACATTTCTGTATCATCTCCAACATCACTTAAATTAACCCAATTTCCTGAACCATCTTTATATTCATATCCTAACTCATAACTATCTGCTGACATAGCTGTTGTAACATTCATAATAACTCCTGTATATTGATTTTGACCTTGTGTATAAATATCTGAACTATCTATATAAAAAGCATCTCCTACTTGAAAATTATCATTAAATAAATCAAATTCATTAGCTTTATCTAACCAGTTTTCTGTTCCATTTGAATGAACTCTACATAAATGTGGTTCTGCCTCTCCTTCATAAAACTCTGATGTTGTTGCACCACTAACTAAACTAATTATTCCTAATGCTAAAACTAATAGCATCATCATTTTACTTAACCTTCGATAATTCATTTTCTAAATCTTGTAAATAAGTAAGTTGTTCATTAGTGCATTTTGCTGTTTCTATTATTGCATCATATAAAGCCATCTTTTCTATATCATCACTTGATTTATCATATAAACTTTGTAAAGCATTTGTTTTTGATAACTCTATCTGACATAAATTAATATCTTTATTTATTTTCTCTAAACTTGGATAATTCTTTGTTAATATAACTTGTTTTGTTTCTGTAAAAGTATCATCATCATTTTTAACAATACTTCCAAAGCCAGATGTAGCCATAGCTACAGCTATTCCAACTAAAACAAGAATACCAACAAAAACAATCAATTTCTTATTCATTATGCTGTTACACCTCCTAAATATATATCGCAGGTTTCTGCACCTGAATTGCAATGATATTTAACATAAACTCCAGTTAAACTATCATCATTAATATAAGTATAGCTTCCATAAGTTGAAGCATTCTTAAATCTCTCTGCATAAATCTTATCTTCATCTGTGCATCCAGAATCTCCACAGATAGATATATTCATACTCTCACATTCTGTAACAAGTTTAATATTATTTATAACAGAATTAACAGAACTCCATGTATCACTTGTTAAGAGATAAGTATCTCCTGTTGCTACAGAATCATTTGTTATTTCTATTGCTTCCCCAGCCATTCCTGTTAATTCACTTCCATCTCCAAAGAAATAATCTGCTGTTATGTTTCCTGTTGTTGTTATATTATTTCCTTGAAAATCTGCAACGCCGTTATCTATATCAAAATCTGCGAATACATTTCCATTTCCATATTGGAATTTTATATTTAATAATGTAGCTGCTGTTGTGTCTTGTTCTCCTATAATAAATATTGTTGGCTGTGTTCCTGTCCCTACTGCGTCTGTTGTAATTTTTGCATCTGTTCCATCTGCTCTTATCACTAATCTTCCTCTATTATCTACATCATCATCATTACTTACTTGAATTGTAGAGCTGTCAGCAGTGCCTAAGGGCATCATAATAAAGTTAGTTTGTCTATTTCCCGCTGACGGCATTAGAAATACTCTTGATGTTGTTGCTGTTGCGTCCCCGTCCCATAAAGGTGAGCCCTCTTCTGTTCCTAAAATAGCACCGCTCCCAAATTCTCCTGTTCCTGTTGTTGTTAAATTATTACTTCCCAAATCTACATTTGAAGTTGCTCCTGTGTATGGGACATAACTTCCATTTATAGAAGAATTTGTTGGTAAGTTTGGGGAATAAATATTACCAGAAAAATAAACATCACCACCCGTAATATTTAAAGCAGTATCATTATATCCTATTACAACATCTCTTTGAGCACCAAAATATAATCCTCCATAAGTTCCAGTCAAGTCGGCATTTAAAATAATATTCCATATACTTGACATGTTTCCATGAAAATCAATAACCTCTGCGTGAAAGTCCAAGTGTCCATTATCATCAGAAGAAATAAAATCTGTTCCTGAAAAATATGTTTTGTCTATATCGAGAAGACTATTTCCATCCATATCCACATCAGTATCAATAATATGTCCTGCAACACTCCAAGCCAAATCATCTAACCAAGAATGAGAAATATCAGCAACATTATCTAAAACTCCTTCGTCGGTTCTCCAATATTCTGCCGAAGAAACATTGTATTGAGAAACATTTGCTACGTTTGGTGGGTTTTCCACTACAACTCCTCTTAATGAAGAGTCTTTCCCATCATCTACAACCAAAGCAAAAGTGGATGGCATAAAAATAAAAAAGAAAAGCAAGGCTAAATAAAAACAATAATGTACTGCTTTCCTTTGTTTTAACAATTAATCCTCCAAGGAGTTTATACAACTCCTGCGTCTTTTAGGCTTCCGTATGTTACAGCAACACCAATTCCAAGTATACCTAATGCATAAAATCCAGGTACTAAGTTTAGAACTGTTGCACCCCAACTTGATGTTGAGGACAAGTTTTCACCAGATGCTGCAGCTGTGTTTGTTTCTTGTGCAATTGGACTAATTAATGAAACACCCAAAAGAATAGCTACGAAACCACCAATAAGTCTACTTATCATTTTAAGCTACTCCTGCGTCTTTTAAAGATCCATATGTTATTGCTACTCCGATTCCTAGTATACCTAATGCAAAAAATCCTGGAACTAAATCTAAAACAGTTGTTGCCCAAGAAGAACTATTTGCAAGGTGGTGTGCAGCTGTTGTTGCTCCTGCAACTTCATCTGCTACTGGGTCTATTAAACTTACTCCAATAAGAATTGCTACGAAACCGCCTATTAATCTTGATATCATCTTTTTTAGCTAGAGATCCCTCCAACATATTATAATGTTAAATGAGTTATATAAAGTTTGGCTAAATTAACTAGATGGAATTTATTATCTATGTTATAATTTTAAAGTGGTTGTAAAGATTTAAATAATTAGAATTATTTTACTTTTTTAAGATGAATGAAATTAATGATTTGGGTGAATTGAGGAAAATAGCAAAAGCTTATTCTAAAAATAAAACATTTGTTTTTGTCGAAGAGGTTGTTTCTGGCCGAAGTGCTTTCTATAATGGTTATGTTTTAAGTGTTAAGGAAGATCTAATTGTTTTCTTTGATAAAATCCTTAATAAAGAATTTCCTATAATTCTCGAAACTATTAGATTAATTAAACCTAGTAAGAAAGAGGAAGATGGTAGAAAGCAAGATTGATTTAATGATTTGTAAATACTGTAAGAATTTAGAGAAAAGAGAGGATGGAAAATATTGGTGTAAGTTAGGTAAGAAAAATAAAGAAGATGTATTTAGTGGATCTTTTATTCAAAAACCAATAGATTTGAATGATACTTGTGCTGATTTTGATTTAAGAGATTATGCAAATGAGTTAAAAGAATACTTTGAAGACATCAAATCAATTCTAAAAGAGTATATAGAAATGAATGAAGACTACTATGATATAATTGCCTTGTGGATCTTAGGAACATATTTACATAAGGAATTTGAAACATTCCCTTATTTATTTATTAATGCTATGAGAGGAAGTGGGAAAACAAGAATATTAAAACTAATAAAAGAGTTAAGTTATGATGGATTAATGCTTTTATCACCAACAGAGGCGGTATTGTTTAGGACTACTGGAACATTATGTATTGATGAGTTTGAGGGTATAGGTAGGAGAGATAGGAATGCCTTAAGAGAATTATTGAATGCAGGTTATAAAAAAGGTTTACAAGTGTTAAGAATGAAGAAAAAAAAGACAAAAGATGGAGAAGAACAAGTTGTAGACTCTTTTGAACCATATAGACCTATTGTTATGGCAAATATATGGGGTATGGAAGAAGTCTTGGCAGATAGGTGTATCACACTAGTTTTGGAGAAATCAGACAACAAAAATATAACCAGATTGATTGAAAACTTCTCAACACACCCAATAATTAAGAAAATTAAGGGATTGTGCGAACTTAGGTGTAGTTTGTGCAGTGTAGTTATGCATAAAAACATATATAGAGAATGGAATGAATATGTAAAAGAAACTACATCATATACATACAATACATACAATACATATACTACACAAACTACATTACAACACTTGTTTGATAAGATAAATAATACAAATATTGATGGAAGGAATCTAGAGTTATATTTTCCTCTTTTTTTAATAGCTTGGTTTATTGATGAGAAGGTTTTGGATAATATTCTTAGGATTTCTAAAAAGATCATTAGTGAGAAAAAGATAGATGATATAACTGAAAGTAAAGATGTACTTCTTTTTTCTTTTTCTTCTAAACAAAATGGGGATTGGTTTAAAGTTAAAGAATTAACAAATATGTTTAGAAATTTTATAGGAGATGATGAACCAGATGATGAAAGATGGTTAAATACGAAATGGATGGGAAGAGCATTAAAGAGATTGAATTTAGTAAAAGAGAAGAGAAGAGTTAGTGAAGGTATAGAAGTTATTTTGAACACAGAAAAAGCAAAAGAAAAGATGAGGATGTTTTCATAATGGCAACACGATGGGAAGAATTAAGTAAAGAAGAACAAGAACAGATAAAGAAAGAAATGAGAGAGTGGGCAGAAAAAGAAAGATTGGAGTGGGTTGAGAAACACAAAAGGAAGAATGAGTGAAGAAGATAATAGAACAGGCGTCTCTTGGAACATAGCAGCAGCACAATCTAAACATATCTTTAATTTGATATCTAGATCAACTACTGCTTATTTAGATGGGAATCTAGGGAAGTGGTTCCAAATATTAACAGCATTAAGAGAGATGTTTAATTATACTTTAAATAAGGATGAAAGAAAATCATTATCTAAATTAGAGAAGAAAGCAAAATATTATAAAAGATACTGGGTTAAGTATTCTAAATTAATTTCAGAAGGACAAGAACCACCAAAAGAAATAATTATAAAGAACAACAAATTTTCATATATTGTAAGAAAATATAGCAGGAAGATAATGGATTTATTATATGAATTAGGATACTTCCCAGATAAAGAAGACAGAACAAATTTAGGATTTTAAAATGGCAAGAGTAGAGTGTGGAAAAACAAAGGAAGGAAAAAAATGTATTATTACTATCGATGGTTATTTAAAAAAAATTCTAGATAAAGCCATTGTTAGAGTTAAAAAACATAATTGGGATTATGTTTGTGTAATCTCTGGTTATAGTGGTGCAGGGAAATCAACTTTAGCTAGAACAATAGCAAGATATTGTGATCACGAGTTTAACGAAAATAAAATTGCATTTACAGACACAGAGTTTATAGAAAAAACAAATACAATGCCTGAATTTTCTGCAATTGTCTTGGATGAGAGTTTTGAAAGTCTAAATACAAAAGTTACTAATTCTAGAGCCTTCTTAAGAATAATTAATCACTTACAAATCATCAGACAAAAACATTTATTCATAATTTTATGTCTTCCAAACTTTTTTGATCTTAGTAAAGGTATTGCTGTGTTTAGAACTAATCATTTATTTGTTGTTTATGCAGACGAGGGTGGAATTAGAGGAAGGTTTATGGCATTTGGTAGGAATGAGAAAAGAAAACTTTATGTTAGAGGTGCTAAGTATATGGATTATCATGCACAGAAGTCTAATTTCTATGCTAGGTTTTATAGAAATGGGATTATATTAGATGAGGAGATTTATGAAGATATGAAAAGAAAGCATTTGATGGCACAAGGACCCAAAAAGCAGCCACATACAAAAAGAGAGATTGGTTTAGTAAAAGCAATGAGAAAATTAAAAGAAATGGGGTTAACTAGTAAACAAATCGCATCTATTTGTAATTATAGTTATAGTAGAGTAAATGAATACCTGGCAACGAAGGGAGTGTAGATAAAAACAACCGAAAAACCGCGCGTCAATTGATCTTTACTACTTATGTCCAATGACTATTTATTGATTAAATAGAAAGGTAGAGAGAGGGTAAACGTTTAACCGAATAAGTAATTAAATATAATTAAACGAACCCATACCGAAACATTTAAATACCCTAAACTACTACTAATATTAGAGGTGTAACATGAAAACAAAATACATAACATACAACCAATGGAGGAAGCTTGAGAGTATGGAAAAATACCCTCAACAAATCAATTGGTTGATTACAGGCATTTGTATTTTCCTTGGCGTGTTGATCATAATAACTCCATTTACACCAAACCTTTTACTGGGTGCAATGTTGTTTAAGGTTTATCAAAAATGGGGTAGGAAATAAAAATGACTGAAGAAGAAACACAAGAAGAAACTGAAGAAGAATCATCTGAATAAGATGAATAAAAGAGGGTAATTGTTTTTTATTTTTTTCCTCTTTTCTTTTTGTCGTAGAACATATAGAACACGAAAAGTTTAAATAAAATAATATATTAATTAAATAAAAAAAAAGTCGTAAAATGAACTTAGAAAAAATTTTGATTACATTCGTTTTGTTAGCTATCTTTGGAATTATCTTATGGAAATGGGCTAAGTTATGTGAACAAGATTTAAATGAGGTTGAAGATGCAAAAAAAATTACCAAAGGCAATTAAGCCAGATGAGTTTAGATTATTAATAAAAAAAACTAGAGAAAAAGATAAACAGGCAAAGATAGCATTCTTACTTGCTTATGGATCTGGTTTAAGATTAAGTGAGGTATGTAATTTAAAACCAGAACAAATACATGAAAAACACATTTCTGTTCTAAGTGGAAAAGGAGGGGTAGATAGAGTAGTTCCAAAACCAAAGGGCTGGAAAGATTGGATGAAAAAATATCTACCCATAAAAAAAACTGGGAGAAGTTTAGAGAGGAATTTTAAGATTGCTTCTGCAAAGGCGGGTCTTAATCCTCTCTATACCTTCCATAGTTTAAGACACGGATTTGCTACAAGACTAATTGAATCAGGTGTTCCACTAAATCATATTCAGGTTCTTCTAGGACACAGCAATATTTCAACCACTTCTATTTATACAAAAGCACGTCCGTTAGACGCATTAAAATCATATGAGGATTTATTTTAAATGTTGAAATTTGAAATGATAAGACCAACAATAGAAGAATATAATTATTTAAGAAACTCTGTTGATTGGAGTTTAAAAGAAAAAGGAATATCAAATGATAGAGCCAAGAAAAGTTTAATTGCAAGTCCTTTTTGTGTAACTGTTTATGATGATTTTAAAGTGATTGGGATGTGTAGAATTTCTGGAGATAAAACAATGTATGGGTATCTTCAAGATATTATTATAATCCCAGAATATCAAAGAAAAGGGATAGGAACAAAGATGTTAAAAATTTTATTAAAGGATGTAAGTAAATTGAAAGGCTATTTGTTAGGGGTTTGTCCGAGTAGAAAATCAGCTTATTTTTATAAGACGGTTGGATTTAGGAAGAGAAAAGAAAAACCAAATGGATTCATGTATAAAGAAATTTGAAAAAATGGTAATATATAACGACATAAAAAAATTAAGAATCAGCGTCGAGAATATGAATTCTGTCGTAGAAGACACATTACTCGACAGTTACAACATCAAACCAAAACATTTAAATAGTAGTAGTATGTATAATTAATATGGAAGGTAAACAAAAGACAACAAAGATGAGATGTAATTTTTGTGATTATGAATGGACTACATTATCTCAAAGGGAATTTGTTTGTTGTCCAAATTGTCTAAGAAAAAATAAAGTAGAGGAGCGGAAAGAAGATGTATAATATTATGAGTTGTTCTGGATGGGAAGAAAATTCTTTTTTAGGTCCTTGTTCTTTATCTTGGTTAATTGCAGTCTTATTATTTTTTATTGTTGTATTTTCTAAAAGATGGATAGGAGAGGAAGCTGGTTGGAATTTTAATACAACTGGAGCATTTATTGGAGCTTATCTTCCCTGGTTTTTAGTAATAACTTTTTTCGGATCATATAAATTTGGATTGCTTGCAGGTATATTAGGAGTTTTAGTTGGTGGATTATTAATTGGACAATTTTTTGGAGGATCAGATGGCTATTAGTATAGACATTATTTTAGATTGGATAAAATCTAATTGGGTTTCTTTAATTATTGTTGTGAGTTTATTGATTGTTATGATTATAATTATGATGAAAACTAAACATAGAAAAAAACAAGTTGAAGAAGAACAGGAACACAAACACGAATGGACTGGAAGAGGAGTAGTTGTTTTACATAAGGATGGAAAAGAATACCCTAGAGTAGTTTGGACATGTGATTGTGGTGAAGCAATTCACACACCTGTTAAGTCCTTGAAACAAGTGAGTTAAGATGGATGGTTGGAAAGTAGTTGCAATAATATTTATTGTTTTGTTTATACTTGAAACTGTTGGAGTCATTTGGTTAACTAGTATTGGAAGAGGAATGATAAAAAGAGACTACGAGTGTCAGATAAATACATGTGATGAATATGATTCTTATTTGTACGATGACGACAGAAGAATGTGTTATTGTTATACAAATGGTGAACTCCTTAAACAAGAGTATATAGGATGAATATTAAAGCAGGCATAATTGGAATGATATGTAAATGGATAGCTTTAGTTTTTTTTGCTTTTGTTGTCTATTTTATTTGGAAACAGTATGATTTAAAATGTGTGTGGACTTGTTTAAAACAATTTGATTGGAATTGTGTTCAGTTTTGTTCTAAAGGATGTGTAATATGAGTGATTATATTTTTCCAAATGCAATGGCTAAGATAATGAGTAAGATTAGTCAAAGAACCCAATATGAAGCAAGTATGATGGCACTTACATTTATTCTAATAGGGTTATTAGTTTATCCTTGGATAATTCTTTTTGGAGAATATTCTATTTTCTTTAAAGTTGGTTTTACAGTTAATTCCGCAGCAGGAATAGTTTTATTAGGAAGCTATCTTATTACAACTTATCAACAATATAAATCATACAAAGAACAAATGGGATTATATAAAACAGATGAAGAAGAATATAATGAAATGAGGACAAAATATATAAATTAAAATGGTAAATGTAGATATAATTAATTTAGTAATTCAATCTTTAGTTATTCTTTTTAATTTTATTCAAACTATTTTTTTAATCTTTTTGATAATTACGGCAATAAAATACTTTAAACTAAAAAATAAAATAAATGAAAGGAGGATAAAATATGCCGAAAAAAAAGAAGCAAGACGAAGAGTTTGATGAAGAAGACGAATTCGAATACGATGACGAGGAAGAGGAAGAATCAGAAGATGAAGAAGACGAAGAAGAAGAGATAGAAGAAGACACTAGACAGAGAAAAAAGAAAACCAGAAATAAAGTAGATGAATGGGTTTTATTAACTCAACCAGAAAAAGCAGTTTACAAAAATACTAGAACAGATGAAGAAATAGACATGGGTCCTGAAGCTCTTAGAAGGATTCTAAATTTAGTTTCAGAAATAGCTAGGAACGTTAGATAAAATGAAAAAAAAGAAAGTGAAAGAAGAAGACACAAGTAAAGTTTTTACTTTGTTCCTTTTATTTTTTCCTACAATTATCATAGCAGTGATTCCATCGGAAATAAATGGATCTTTTCTTTTATCTCTATCTTTGAAATTACTATTGGCTTTTTGGCAATTTATAGCTTTTAAAAGTTTTGTAGATAGTTACTACCGATAATAAATGACAAAAAAATTAGTTTTTACTGTTGGGAGAGAAGCATTTACTATAGAGATATATGGAAAAGACGTCTGGATGAGGGATAGAAAGAATAAAGTAAAAAGATTGTTACCACCAAAAAAAGGAAAGGAAGAAGTAGTTTTTGATAGTCCAGAAGATGCCAAGAGATACGAGAATGTAAAAACTGAAGAAGAGTTAACAAAGATAGTGATTGAAGATTGTAAGAAGAAAGGAGCTGTGTTAAGGAGGGAAGAATGACAGCATTTGAAAGCGTCCTTAATTTTGTGATGCCTATTGTTGCTGTAGTTGGATTCCTTTATTTAATGTATAAGGCAATGAAACCATCCCTTCAAGGGATAGGTGGTTTGTTTACAAGGGCTTGGAAAAAAGTAAGAGGACAAGATGATCTGCCTGAAGCAGATATGCCTGTGTATATAGAATATAATTAAAATGGAAATAAATAAAAAAATAGCAAAAGGAATTAAAGTTGTTGGAGAAGATTATGAATACATAAAGGCAGTTTCAAAATCTCCTCAAATAAAAATTACACAAGAGGTATGGTTCAAAGGAAAAGCAAAACATTTTAAAACTAAATTAAAGGGAGGTTTAAAAAAATGAGTTTAATAACTTATATTGAACCAATAAATGTTGGAAGTGCTTTAATAGGTGTTGGAGCATTAGTAATCACTTTCGTTTGTGCTTGGATTTTGTTTTCTTTTTTCAAACCAGTAATAGAATGGATAAAACTTATATATAATAGAGAATCAAAATATGAATTACTTGAAGAAAAGATGCTAGATGAAGTAGCAAAAAAGAAAGGTGTTGATTTAGATGCAGAAATGATAAAGAGAAATGTATTAAAACAACAAAGAAAATCTTTTAGAAAGAAAGTAGAAGAAGAGATTTACGACAAACTCTTTCCTGAAAAGGAAAATAACTAAATTTGAAAGGAGGTTTAAAAAATGGCAACAATAAGTGAAGAAGCAAAGGCATATGAGTCAAAGCAAATCAACAACATATCAGATTTAGATTCAGTTCCAACTGACTTAGAAGTTAAAGAAGAGAATGAAGTGGAATTTCCATATAAGTACGTTGAATTGAATGGAGAGAGATATAAAGTAAATTTATCTGTTTTGGCTTCACTGAAGGCTATCTTAGAAGATAACCCTAACCTAAAGAAATTTAAAGTGAAGAGAACAGGCGAGGGAATGAATACAAAGTATACGGTTATTCCATTAAGTTAATAGTTAAGGAAATCTGCCAAAGATAGGGGGTTTCAACTCACCTCTTTTATCCCCCATCTTTAGCATTTTAATCTGAGGTGGATTCCTTTTCACAGTCCATAAGGCGTTTGCATGGAGAGGCTGGACAACGGGTTTACAATCACCACTCTTCTGGGGAAAGGTGATAGACTTGCCCATTCAAATCCTCTCCCATAATATTAAAATGAGATCATCAATTAAATGTACAAAAACAAGATGTCCACATTGTAAGACATTACAACAAACTTGGTTACATAGAGGATCTTTAGTTTGTTGTTATTGTGGTAAGAAGTTTAAAGTTGAAGACAATGCTGAAGGAACAGCAACAACTAATGGAGGGAGGTTTCCTTTACAATGATTAAAGAAGAAGAAGTAATACCAGATTGGATGAAATTTTTAATTGCCTTTTCTGGTATTGTTTTATTAGCAACTTTATGGTTTTGTTTTGGAGTAGCAAAGATAGGATGGAAATGAAAGTAAATAAAATAATAATCGGTGATTGTATAGAAGAAATGAAGAAACTTCCAGAAAATAGTGTAGATGCTATAATAACAGACCCACCTTATGGTTTAGAATTTATGGGTAAGGAGTGGGATAAGTTAAGACCAAAAGAAGGAAGCGAAAGAATGAAAGGTAATTTTAAAGGGGAGAGAATTTCAGGAGGAGATTTTGGTGAAAGAATTGGAATTAAGTTGGGTTCTCCTAAAAAGAATCCAAGATGCAGGAATTGTGGGAAATTAAAGTTTGACCATGAGAAAGGAAAATGTAAATGCAAGTTGCCAGATTGGAATACAAGACAATCAGAATATGCTTTCTTACAACAAGTATTTCATGAAGAATGGGCAAAAGAATGCCTAAGAATCCTAAAACCAGGAGGATATTTATTAAGTTTTGGAGGCACAAGAACATATCACAGATTAGTTTGTGGAATAGAAGATGCTGGTTTTGAAATAAGAGATACAATTATGTGGTTATATGGTTCTGGATTTCCTAAAAGTTTGAATATTGGAAAGCAGATTGATAAATTAAATGGAAAAAGACAAGAAGAATTTATTGAACTTGGAAAATATTTATTAAAAAGAAGAAAAGAATTGAACAAACCACAATCAGAACTATCTAAATCCTTTCTTTCAAAAACTGGAGGAATAACTGGTTGTGTTTCAAATTGGGAAAAAGGATGTAATGTTCCAACAAAAGAACAATGGATTATTTTAAAAAGAGAATTAAAACTTGATGATAAATTTGATTATATTATTGAAAGAAAAGAAGCAGATAGGGAAATTATTGGTTTGAATCCTTCAGCAAGACCAAATTTCAAAAATCATGAAGTAAATACATATCCTGTTCATTCTGATAATGAGATGTATTTAACGGCACCAGCAACACAAGAAGCAAAACAATGGGAAGGATGGGGAACAGCATTAAAACCAGCAGTAGAACCAATAGTAGTTGCAAGAAAACCTTTAAGTGAGAAAAATGTTGCTTTGAATGTCTTAAAATGGGGAACTGGTGGGATTAATATTGATGCTACAAGAATAACTTATAAAAATGATGATGATAAACCCTCAAGTGATTGGTGGAGTAAGAAAGGAGGAGTATTACAAAAAAATAAACAAGATGGATTTATTCCAGTTATGAAACAAGGACAAAAATGGAGTGATAATCCAATAGGAAGATTTCCAGCAAACATAATTTTAGATGAAGAAGCAGGAAAGATGTTGGATGAGCAGAGTGGATGTTGTGGTGGAGATAAAAGGAAATCCAAACCAAGTTATGATAAGGGGTATTGGGGAAATGCGAATAATAAGGAATTAACTTCTCTTTATAATGACAAAGGAGGAGCATCAAGATTTTTCTATTGTGCAAAAGCAAGTAAGAGTGAAAGGAATTTTGGTTGTGAGGAATTAGAAATTAAGAAAGCAGGAAGTTTAGAATTTAGGAATAGAGAAAGTGGAAAAGGGCAATTTGAAGGAGAACAACAATTTGCAAAGAACAATCACCCAACAGTAAAGCCAATTAAGTTAATGGAATATCTTGTGAAGTTAGTAAGTAAAGAAGGAGCAGTTATTTTAGATCCCTTTTTAGGAAGTGGAACTACTGCAATCGCTTGTATTAAACAAGGTAGAAATTTCATAGGAATAGAAAAAGAAAAAGAATATGTAAAAATAGCAGAAGCAAGAATTAGACCTTTTATGGAACAATCTAAATTAAATTTAATGGAGGAAAAATGTCAATAGATGAAAGAGAAATTGAAGAAATAAGAAAAGAAATCCCAAAACAGATACAAGACGAATGGATTAGAGTAGAAAATTCATTTAAGAATGAAGATGGAACTTATATAGATTTTATAGAGTTAGATGAACTACTTTTTAAGATTATTAAATTTTATAGAAAATCAAATAAAAGATAAGTATGGCAAAAAATGAAATTAAGTGATAGGTTAAATATATGGTGGTATAAATTCCACGATAATTTTAATGAAGAGGATTGTTTAGAAATGGAAGATATGATAAAAGAAGTTGAAAAGATGGAGAAAAAGAAATGAAAAAAGATGTAATACAGGTTAGACCACAACATAATGGGGTATTTTTTGCAGAGGGATTTATGGATTATTTAGAAAAAGAAATTGATATGAAAATAGATAGTAATATATTACATTTATTCTGTGGGAAAAGTGAAATTGGAGATACTTGTGACATTATCCCCTTTGTAAATCCAAAATATAATATAGATTGTTGTAAAGAGTTGCCTTTTAAAGATGAGAGTTATAATTATGTAATTGCAGACCCCCCTTATGACTTGGGAATAAAGAACATAACAAACACTTTTAAACCATATTCTTGGCTTTCAGAAGCAATTAGGGTTTTAAAAACAGGGGGGTATTTAGTTATATTAGATAGTTTAAATTATAAAACAATTTCGCCATTAAAGAAAACACATTTAACTGCAGTAGATACCGGACCTAATTTTAGAGCAAGGTGGTTGCTTATATTTAAAAAGATGGATAAAGAAAAATGAAAAAGATTAAAGTATTAAATTTATATGCAGGAATAGGTGGAAATAGAAAGTTATGGAAGAATGTGGAAGTAACTGCTATTGAGAATAATGAAAGTATTGCTAAAATTTATCAAGACTTTTTCCCAGACGATAAAGTTATAATTGGAGATGCAAAAGAATATTTATTGAAACATTATAAGGAATTTGATTTTATATGGGCTTCTCCACCTTGTCCAACTCATAGTAGAATAAGATTAATGGCTACAAAAAGTGGTTCTTATGAAGCAAAATATCCAGAAATGGATTTATATCAAATAATTATTTTTTTAAAACATTATTTTGATGGAAAGTGGATTGTTGAAAATGTAATCTCTTTTTATGAACCATTAATTAAACCATTTAAATTAAATAGACATTATTTTTGGAGTAATTTTAAGATTACTTTCATTAAAACAAAGTATGGAGGAGATATTAGAAAAGGACATGCAAGAGAACTACAAGAAATCAAAGGAATTAATATTGATAAATATAAACTAAAAGGGAGGATAAAAGATAGTGCAATTAGAAGTTACTTTGACCCAGAAATAGCATTACATATTTTTAATTGTGCTTTTAAAGAGAAGCAATTAGAATTAAAGGAGAAAGAAAAATGAAAACAATGAGAATTAATGGGGTTGATTTAGAAGAATTTGTAGAATTATGTCCCCTTATGAATATATGTAAAGTAGATTGTACATTATGGGAAAAGAAGAATTATGTAAATTGTCCTAATTTTAGATATAATATTGGGAAACCGAAGGTTATAGCATATATAGTTGAAAGGGTGGTGAGTAAGTTACATGAAGCTTGAAACTAAATATTCAATTGCTGGAACTATTTTAATTATTCCAGTTTTAATTGTTGTTCTTTTTGATTCTCTTTATTGGGGTTTTAGAGAAAGTAATGGTTTGATTGTTTTGTATTTTAGTCTTCTTTTTGCTTCTGCATGGTGTTTTATGAAGGCATTAGGATACTCTAAATTTGGAGGACCAATAGCAGAGGCACAATGAAACTTCATTTAGGATGCGGAACACATTATAGAAAAGGTTGGTTAAATGTCGATTTGAATAATAAATGTAAAGTTGATAAGGTAGTTAATCTTCAAGAGATGCCATTACCATTTAGGGATAATTGCTTTACACATATTTATACGGCTCATACAATTGAACATATAAGAGGAGACTTGCTTCCTTTAATGATAGAGTTATGGAGAATTTTAAAACCAAATGGTTTCTTAGAAATAAGAGTTCCACATTTTTCTCACTATTCCTCTTTAGATGGTTTTACACATAAACAAGTATTCTCTATAAATGGTTTTGCGGCAATGACTGATCTTTCATTTATAGATGCAGTCCCAGGAACCCCAGAATTCAAGAAGCCACTATTTAAATTAGTTTCAGCAAAACTAATGCATCAAAGAGTAGAAGATAACAATCAAATTTTAGTGGATAAGAATTTTTATTATTATATAGCTAAATTCATTAGCTTTTTAGCTAATCTTAACACAAACCTATGTGAAAAGATATGGTGTTATTGGGTAGGTGGTTTTCAAGAGATGCAAATAGTATTAAAGAAAGTTCCACAGGAAATGAAGCTTAAGAATAAATATTGGGAGGATATAGTTAATTAGTCGGAGAATAGAGATAACCCGACAACCGAATAACTAGGATAACCTATTCAAAACTAAATAAATGTCGTAAAATGGAAGAAAACAAACAAAAAAAAGGATTTACACAAGAGAATGTAAAAAGACTCTTTAAAGTAGAGAGAGGTGACTTATATTGGGTTGTATTCTTGATTCTGTTGGTTCTGATGTCATATTTTTATTATCGAGACATAACACCCTGTAGAGAGTTTATGAAAGAGCCATATGACCGTTGTTTACAGATAGTAAGTGAGATAGACACCCAAAGAATGAAACAAGAAAACTGGACTCAATTTTATGAATTCTCTGGTGTAATTAACCGAACTTTAAATGAAGAAGGATAGTGTGCCTATTGCTTATGCTTTCTTCTATAAAGAAATCAAGGAAAAGAATAGAAGTAAAGTTATAAGTACTGCCAAAATAAAAGAGATAATAAGAAGGAAATTAGTAGCTGGACACTTACCTAAATGGATCATTTATTCTATTTTAGAAGAAATGGAAGAATGTAGGCTAATTAAAAGAGTTAACCATCTAAAATATAGAATTCTTCAACATCCATGTGAAAAGAAATTAAGAAGGTTCTTTTGGTAATAAATATTTTATTACAATTCCTGCAGCAACACCTAAAACTATTAGAGTAATAAATAAGATTATAACTCTCACTATTCCTGAATGGAAACCAAAGAATGAATAAGAATAATAATCCCAATTTAAGCTTACTAATTTCTTATCATCTTCTACTTGTAATAATTGGAATTTATCTCCATTAATTGTATATTCTGTTCCATCTGTCAAGGAATTATCAATTGAATCATCTTTCCAACTAGCTCCACTTCTCGTACCATTATTACTTTGATTGTGATCATAAATAACTGTACCTGTACCTTCATTTATTCTGAAAAAACCATTAGTCAATCCACCCCATTGTAATGTAAAATTAACCTGAGAGGAATTAATATTATTAACAGTATCATTAACCCAAGAAATAAGATTATTATCACCTTGAGAATAAGTAACTGTTGTATTTAATCCAGTAGAACAATCCCAAGTATTATTATTAATTCCCCCATCCAAACTATACCAACAAACTGAAAGAGAAACTGTATCAGGTACAGATGTTACATTAAGAGTAGTTGGAAGAAAATTATATGTTTTATTTTCTGGATATAATATATCATGAGTTGGACTATCATAATTTATATAAGTAATATTTAAATAAGGTCTATTTGCAGATGAAACACCCTCTTTAGATGTAAAACGAACATAATCTGGTGTTGTTGTCCCAACTGCTTCATAAGGAATTATTGCAAAACTAACACTTTTATTTTCCCAATGAAATGCTTTTTGTATAGAAGAATTACAATTAAATACTTTCCAACCATTAGAAGAACCATCAGCAAAATGAGTATAATTATCATAACTTAAATCTATTTGTGAAAAAGAAATAGTATTCCAAGTTAAATCATCTTCTTTCCAAGTAGTATTATAAAAAGTATGTAAAGTTAGATTCTGTTCTTCATTTAACTCTAAATACTCTCCTTCTTGATATAAATTTAAATCACAATTACTAACATTATCAACCAACAAAATATTAGAAATATTAAACTTAACAAAACCATAATAAACATAAGTGTTACCTGTATCATTTTGTATATCAAAATAAGCAGCCCCACTATTATCATTTTCAGAACTTTTAGCAATATAAGTATCTTCTAAATTCTCTGTATCAGCATCCTGCAAAATAATAGTAGTAGAATTAAGCCCAAACTCAATTAAGTCCCCTATCTTAACATTATTGTACTTCTTCTTCTCCTTTCCATTAAACAAATTAAACTGAACATTCTCCTCTTTAATCTTATTATAAGTATTTTTAAAATCATTTATATCACTACTCTCATTTGTTCTCCATATCTTAATTGGAATATCCTTGTTTAATATAGAAAACTTCTTAAAATCAACTTCAATAGATGTAGCATTAAAGTCAATAACCTCTAAAGGATAATCTTTATCATTTTCAATATATTTAACATAAAACCCTTTATCTTTCAAACTCCTTGCTTCTTCATATCTTTTCCATTCTCCATCTTCATAAACATTTCTTACACCTGAATATAAGGTTTTAGTACAAACTCCATTGTTACAAATAGTATCACTTCCAGCAGTATATTCTACAGAAGCAGAAACCAAACTAACTAAACAAATTCCTAAGATCATCAATAGTAAAATTTTATCTCGCATTTTTCTCTGCATTATATAAAGCATCAATTACTGTTTCATTTATTGTTGAATTATAAAATCTGATATTATCTATACTTCCATTTTTAAATGTAGTTGCATCTTCTTTTCCAAAGTAATATTTAGAACCATCAGAATAATAAAAGTTAACAGGGAAAGCTCCAATTTCATTACCATCTACATATAATATTCCAGAAGTATTTACATAAAGAACCCAATCACTTGTTGTTGTATTATCGTACCAAAAAGCAACTGTTACATAACCATTATCATTAATTGTTAAGACATCATTCACTCCATCAAAATCCAACCATGTTTGATTTTTTATACTGGCACTACTAGACACTAATCCATCTCCAATTGAAATGGTATCATTTGCATCGATGTCACCAATGAAATTATCAGAACTAGAAGAGGTTGAATTTCTTTGTAAGCTATGTCCTTCTGATATTTCTGCTGAATAATTAGCTAACCAACCAAAAATAATAACGGAAATAAGAATAACTACAAATCCAATTATATATTTTTCTTTAGTTCCTTCTATTCTTAAGTCTTCTTCAAGTGTCATTTTTAATTATAAGAGACTATCTTCTCTTCTTTTTCTTTCTTCTTTTCTTCTTTGCCATTTTTTAAAATTATAATCCAGCAGTTATGTTTGCAACTGGTTTGATTAGTGCAACACCTGTTAGTGTTGTAACTGCTCCTTTTATTATCTTCTTAACTGGCTTTTTTACAGGTTTCTTAAAGTTTTTAGGAACCATCTTTATTGCTTCTCCAGCAACTGCCAGGCTCATAAAACCAGGAACTGTTTTTGCTATTGTTTTGTAAGTCATTTTTAAACTCCTTTTATTTAGTAAATAACTATTCAAACTATATTAACTTTGTCAAAGTATATTTTAAACACTTAATTTTACTTTCTTAATTTTTTTCTTAGGTTTTTTCAAGTTTATTTTATTACAAGGCATTTTCTCCTCCTAATTTAATTAACTCCTGGCAATAATGCCAGGAGGTCCAGTGAAGAATACCCATATCAACACAAAGACTGTGATTCACCATATTGATTCCTTTGCTTTCTTAGCAAGTTGTATTTCTTTAACTTCTGTTGGTGATGATAATCTATATTTTCTCCTTTGAACTAATTTAAATGGATCTTTCTTTCCAGGTCTAAACTCTTTTCCTAATGGAGCAATTTGTACTAATCTTCCTGTTTTAGCTTCTCTAATTCTTAAACTAGCTGCAAGTGTTTTCTTAACTCTCACTTTTCCTGCTTCTAATACTCTTCCTAATGGTCCTGGTTTGCCTATTGGTATCCATTTCCCAAATCTTTTTGTTTCTACTAGGAAAATATCTGCCTTTTTCTTTTTTCTCTTAATTCTTCTTACACTTTTTTTTGTAGGCAAAATTAATGGAAAACGAGGAATTTTTAATTTAACTTTTGGAATTCGTATTTGTTTTGTTTTTAATCTAGATTTCATAATTTGTATTTGTTTTGTTTTTGGTACTTGAATCTGGATAGTTCTTGAACGTAGGATTTGTTTCTGCATTGTTTTCTGTCCAAGTAAAGTAGAAGTTGCTGTCCAAAGAGATTGACTAGATTTTGTTGCTTGAGGAGTTCTAAGAATAGGAGAACTTAATTGTCTATTCTTTAAAACTTCAGAAACTTTAAGAAATTGACTAGGTCCGCTTCTCAATAGATTACTAGATGGAGTTTTTAGTAAATTTTCATTTATAAAAAAATTACTTGTTTTGGCTTGTGGGGATTTTACTAAAAACTCATTTGTCCTTTCATACTGTCCCTTACCAGCATAAATACTTTCTGATCCTTTAACTCCTGTGACTATTGAAGGAAGATTCTCTAATTGTGGTGGGATATTTGGTAATTCGGCTGTTATTGTAACCTCTTGTATTAAATCTTTTGGAACTTTTGTTATTGGATATGCAGCTCTTACATCTTTTATAATAAAGTTTGCATTTGCACTTCCTAATGCTCTTCTAACTAACTCCTCTGCATCTTTTATTAATTTCTTGTTTCCTGATTCATATGCCTTTCTCAAAGCTGTCCTAATTGCTTCTTCATCTCCTTGGATATAAAATTTATTTCTAATTCCTTCTTCTATTAACTTTTCTGCTTCTTTTTTAGTTAATGTTGATTTTGTCTTTGTTTTCACTTTTGCTTTAACTTTAGCGGTTGTTGCAGTTGTCATTGCAGGGGCAAAAAAAGCAAAAGTAAGGTATGTCCCACCTAATTCAGTTAATAATTTCTTAGTTTCTGGAGAAACGCCAACAGTACCATACCATTCTTCTGACTGTCCTGGATACATTCCTCTAATATAAGAAGATTTTATTTTCTCATAAGCACTTACACCCCCTTCAACAAATGGTAATGCTGCATATTGGAATGCTGCAGGAACTCCTCCTTTTGTTTGATTTGGTTTTGGTGTAAACCATTGAGGATGTTCGGACTTAAATTTATCTATCTGTGGTACTTTTTCATGTAATTTGCTTTTTGTATCAAAGAAAATATCTTTTAATCCTCTTTTAATCTCTTGATACCCACCAACAATAGACCCAAGAATAGGTATTTGGGATATCTTTGACTTTTGAACACCTACAGTCATACTTCCAGTATCATATCCAATCAATTCACCATTTCTATATATGGGTCTGAATTGGTTATTAAAAGGAGTATCATATGGTTCAGAAGTAAAAGGATTCCTACTTTTTGTTTGAGGAATATTAGGAGAATACATCTCCTCTTTTTGAAAACCAACTAATTTTCCACCAGTATATATTGGAACATATCCCAAATTAGTATACTTTTGAATCGTTTGTTGTTGTTCTGTTCTTTGAATCCTATTTAAATCGGATCTAGAAGCTGCTCCTTCTACCGATTGATTAATCCATTGTCTAATAGAATCTAATTCATATTGTCCTGTTGCTAATTGTTGTCTTGCCCTTGTTGCATAGTTTAATCTCTGGCTCTCTACAAATATTTTATTATCTAAATCCTTTAACTGTGGGATAGAAAGAGTTGATCCTCCCTTTGCTCTTGCTTCTTGTAATTGATTTAGTTTAGATTGTATTTGATTAATATCTTGTGTTAATACTTGTTTTTGTTGTTGTGATGCTTGTTGTATTTCTTGTTGTTGTATTTGTTGGATCTGTTCTTGTGAATACTGTTGTGGTTGTTGTTGTGACTGTTGTTGTGGTTGTTGTCTAGCTTCTGCTATTGTTCTCTTCAATCTTTCCATTATTCCACCAGTTATTGCCATTTTAATCTTGTATCCATGCTTCAGGACGTGGTCTTTCTTTTATAACCCACTTTCCAGTCATAATATCTTTTTCCCAAAAGTATCTTGGCATATATCTATAGATTGGTTTTCCTAATTGTTGTGGTTGTTGCTGTATTTGTTGTGGTCGTTGTTGTATTTGCTGTATCCTTCTTACTTGAGGTTCATTTCTCTTAATTTTTCTTAACTTTTCCATTCTTTTTCTCATTTCATTAAACTGTTTTCTTTGTGCTTTCCTTGCCTTTTCTAATGCCCTTAACTTTTGTCTATAAGCTTTGCTAACAGATGCTCGGATCTTTTTTCCTAGTGATGTACTTTTTGTTTTCTTTTTTGTTTTCTTCTTCATCTTATTGCCCCCATTTTTTAGACAAAACATAATAAAAATAAGCTATCGCTCCTACTAATCCAAAAAACCACACAATAAATCCATAAAAGGTTGCACCAAATACAAAAAAGTATAGGAGTAACATAATTACTAATAAATTATAACTCCACTTTCCAAATACACCTATCAATGCAAATATTAATCCAGTTCCAAATAAAGCTAAAAACTCACTTCCCCATAAATTTGCAACCCAAAATGTGTAAAAGTCATACATTTTAATCAGCACGCTCCCTCCAAAAGCTTATTATTGTCATAACATAAATTAAAACAAATGGAGAAATAAATATCCATCCAATAATCTCATTTGTTTGAGCTTCAATAACACTCTTTAATTCTGTAAATATCATTCCATAACTAATAAATGCTGAAGCCACCCCTGCATTTATTAAATATTTCCTTTCAAAAACATATCCAACAGCAACAGCTAATCCTCCACCAACTAAAAATAAATCAGATAAAAATCCTAAAAAACTGTTTAAAGACCAGTCTATAGTGTCTGTAGTTAAGAATGAATATATAGTTGCTCCAGGAAGATCTACTACTCCTGTAATTACTACTGATAAATACACAGCAAAGGAAAGTAATAATAGTTTAGTTAAATTTGCCATTTTAATTGAAAAGCCTATCTATTGAATTTGCTATAACAAATAGAGAAACAACTATTGCTACACCCCACTTATCAAAAAATTCATAGCTATTAGGCATATATTTAATTGTGAATATCCCTGTAGCACTACCAATAAAAACAAAAAACCCCACTAAAATTAATCCAACTAATGGGTTTTGTAATTCTGCTCCAGTAAACTTTGTTAGTGCTGCTAAAAGTAGGAATCCAATAAAGAATACAAAAAAAAGCATAGTGTATCTCTCTTCAATTCCTTCTGATTTACTATAAAGAGTATTTAAATTTGAAAAGAAAGTGTAAAACGAATTGTCTCCAGCAGTTACATTACTAATTGTATATGTTGTTGGATCTATTAAAAAAATCCCGTCTCCGACATCAATGTAATATTTCCCATAAAATGTTTTGTTTGTTCCTGTAAAAATAGTAACAGATAAATTCCCTCCAGTAGATGTTGATCCAGATGATCCTCCAAATTGATTATCATCTTCATCAGTAATGTTTATAGAATAATAATCTAAATTACTTTGACTTGCAGTCACATTAAATGTAAAATCATAATTTGTATTTGGCATCAAAAAACCTGATTTAGGTTCAATAACATATCTTATTCCTTGTAAATTAGATGTATAAGTTGAATTTCCTGTTCCTGCAGTCATAACCAAAGTATAAGAACTTTGTGTTGGTCTTATTACATAAATTTCTGTATCATATCCAGATTTAGTAAATGTAAATCTATGATTATAATCTGGATTCACCCAAAATGTAACTCCCCCTGACGCGTCTGTTAAGTCTTGTCCAATAGTTGTATAACTCCCCCCAATTTCTCTTTCAGCTGTTGCTTCTGCTCCAGATATGGCTGCTCCAGATGATGTTTGTAAGAAAAATGAAACATAACTTCCATCCGCTGTAGCTAATAAATAAAGAGTTTCCGAACTCATAGTATTATTATCAAAGACGTCTGTGTCTACCCACCTTCTCAAAGGATATCCGTTTTTAGAGTATTGAATTGAAGAATACATATTTATTGTTTCATTTGGATTAAAACAAAAAGCATATGCATAATTATCTGTTGAATTAGTATAAGTAAATGTTCTATTTATTAAAGGAATATCTATCCAAAAAATAAATTGTCCATTATTAATAGATGCATTTATTGCTGAATCATCTGCTTCATCTTTAAAAGACACATTTAGATAATGAGAATTTATTGTGCTATTACAAAGGGCAAGAGTCATTGGAAACACTGTTTGATTATTTACTGGTGAATCAAATACATCTCCATCAACATCAAATTCCCAATAAACAGATACATTTGTTAGCGTTGCGGTACCTAATTTTGGAATTGTTAAACTGTATTTGAATGCATCATTAAGATCTGTTGAAGAATATGATGTTCCATCATAATTTAAATTAGCTGATACAGATGTACCAGAAGTTGAATAGTTCACTAAAAATCCTTCTGTTTTTCCTTCTGTAACACTTAAATTATAACTTATTGTTCTTTCCAATACTTTATAATCATAAGTTGCGGTTGCTAGTGTGGAGTTTTCATGTCCTGCTTTGTCTTCTCCCCAGACTATAAAATCATATTCTCCAAATGGCAAATATATTGATACATTTTCACCACAAGTTACAGATTGGTTTGCTGTTCCATTATATACATAACAAGAATCCATTATCCCATCATCTTCGATAGTATAATTTATTTGTACATGTGAGGAATTTGATTCTGCATATTTTGTTGTGTATGTTGTTCCATTAACTGGGTAATTAATTGTTATTCTTGGACTTTCAACATCTCCCTCAATATATAATTGTTCTACTGTTGTTGTATTTATATCTGTATTCCACCAAGAAACCTTGTCTAATGTTCCATTAAAAGGAAGTCTTAAAGCATCATTAGGAGATGCAAAAATAGTTGAGTTGCTATTATATGTAGCATCAAAAGTATATTTTCCATCATTACCCTTTTTAATATAATTATCATCAACCCAATAATACCAAGCAGTATTATTTTTAGACATAGAAATCATATGCCAATCTCCATCTAAAACATTTGCAAATACTTTATTCTCCCTATAATCTTCTGCCCCTGCCCAATCAGCAGAGTAAGCAAATGCGGTAAGAGAATCTTCTGTACAATTTATAGCAAACCCTCTTCCACCACCAACACCAGAAAAATAACCAGAAGAGAATACATAAGCGTTATCTTGTGTTGAATTATCTGACTTAACCCAGAATGTAACAGCCCAATCTCCATCTATTTGTGCGTCTGTGTGAGTAAAGGTTGTGTTTATATAAGAGGTATTATAAATATTAACTGCATAATCATTTACATTTGTAGATAATCCTTGAACCCTAGAGTAACTTCCAGCTATAGAGGCGTTATAATCTCCTGTATCATCATAAACAGTAGAGCCTGAACTTTCATTAAATCCATACCTATAATAAAAGTTTGTTACACTCCACCAAGCCCATTCATTTATTCTTACTCCAATAAAAGTAGGAAGCCAATCAACATCAACTCTTTCTTTTCTATAACCTTCTATTTTAATTTTATATTTTCCAACTGGAAGTTTCTTACTTTTCCAATCCCATGTTTCCCATACTTCTTCTTCTCCTACTATAGTTCCATTACCATCTATAATATTCTGTGTTCCTTTAGATATTTTCAATTCATACTTTTCTAATGTATCTAATACATCATTACCTTTTCTTCCTTTAAAGTCTAAATCAAAAGTAGAAGATAACTTATCTGGCATATCTACTTCTTTTAAGTTATCTATCTCAAAGATAGCATAACAATAATCTCCACAAGAATAAGTATTATAAATTAACTTAACTTTCATCAAGTCTTCACCAAATCCTATAGCATTCTTAATTGTTATTTCTTTTTCTTGTTCATTATATGTCCCAATGTTATCCCATTCCCAAGCCATAACTGAAGGTAGAACTAAAAGAAACATTCCAATTACAACTATCAATATTTCAAACTTTTTCATTTTTTCAAATCCTAATAAGATCCGTACTCGTAACTAACTGGTGTAGGTGATGTTGGTTGTCCATACATAATTAAAACGATTACTCCGATAACAACACCAATTATCAAAAGAGGTGTAACTAAACTAATTAAAGTACACCCTAAAGTGTTGGTATCAAGAGAAGATACGTAAGTTGTATTAGTTGCCGAACAACTTGCTCCAGAAGAATCTTTATCGACCCAACTAGGACAATTAAAATTTTGACATCCTTTTGGACCTTGTGTAAGCTGTTCTATTGCTGGACTAACTGCTAACAAAAAGATAATTGCTATTGCTCCGATTAAGACCCCAATTAAAATCCTCATCTTTTCCTCCTTTCAGATTTTATTTCCATTTTATAAGCTTAACTTCCACCACTTTAGGAAATTCTTTTCCCTCTTTCATAAATTTTTTACGTGGTAAGGTTACTGTCATCTGCCCATTTCTTTTATTTATAAATACTTTCCTTTTCATTTTACTAGTAAAATAAGTAAGAAACCTATATAAATCTTGACTAATTACCAAGGAAATTTTCCCTGACTTGTTTTTTTTAATATTTTTTCGAATTCAATTAGGGCTTTATTAATTAATACTCCATTTATATACAAATCGTAAAAGATTTGGGCTACTTGTTTTGGATCTTGCGCTATAACATTATGCTTATATTTATAAGACCCAGGACCCTTGCTACCTTTTGCCCTGAGTCTTACCTCCAAAATATCTGCCATCCTACTTAAAGAAAATTGTACCTACAATAATAGCTATTATCACAATTATAATAATTGCTACCCATTTACTTTTTCCAGAAAGAGGTTGTTTCTTTATTTGTGCGCCTAACACTGCCTTGATTAGTGGAACGTCTGCGTCTGTATCTGTCTTTCTTTTCTTAATTTTCTCATAATCTTCATTTGAAACTGGAAGTCTATCAATTTCTCTTATTATATATACAATATACTTTCCCATTCTCCAAATTGCTTTTGGATTTATTTCATGGGCTTTATTATTGATAACAACCATATTTCCAGATACAATGTTACATAGTTTCCAACTAATTTGGTATTTTTGTGATAAGTAAAATACAAGGATTAAATCATCTCTTTTCTCTGCCTTCTTTGCACTAGATTTAACAGAAAAAGGAATTTTCCATGACTTTTTTTTCTTATCCTTTTTATCTTCTAAAGAAACCAATCTCTCTTCAATTCTTTCAAATCGACTCATCTTTCTTCTTGAAGAAACTAAATTTCTTCTTTGGTTGTTGTGACTGAATACCTAGTTCCTTCTTCTTCGTTCTTGTAGTATATTTTCTTTGAGATACAAATAATTCTGGTAACCATCCCGACTTACTTGCTGATGTTGCTAAAGTTATCTCTCCTTGTGCTAAGAAAAAGTTTCCAAAACCTTTATGGTCTAATAACTCTCCTAACAATGCAATTTTCTGACAATCTCTAACAGAAATATCAAACAAACCAAGTTCAGTGTCTGTTAAATTACCTACTTTACTAGAATTACTTGCTTTAACAACTTTCCAAAATAAACTATATAAATCCTCTTTTGGTTTATATGAAGATTCATCTAATAAATCTTGCTGTCTATCAAAACTATCTTCTTCTTGCTCTTCTAAATCCTCTGTGTATTCATACGGGTATTCTTCAACCATTTTTTTACCTCCTTTCAACTATTCCAATTAACATCCATAAATTCTAGAGAAGAAAGGATTGTAATTATAATTCCTAAAGAAGCGGATAAAACCGAAATAGATGTAGTATACATTGTCCTAAGATCACCTATTCCATAAATAAAAGTATAGATTCCAGTTAAAATAAAGGTTGTTCCAGAAAAGAATCCAAGTATCTCATTTTCTGTATAATATGCTAGTAAAAATAATATTAAAGATATTGCAAGAAGAATAATAAATGTTCCATAATTACTCATATATCCTGAAGGGGTTACTTTAAAATAAAATGTTTCTGTTCCATTATTCGATGCACTATAACATTGCATAGAATTATAATACACTCCAACTTCTCTAGGATAAATTGTATAATTAAAAAATGATTCATTAAAAGACATATTTACATTAGCTAAGTAAACTGTATTATTTGGATAATAAATAGTTAAAAAACAATCAAAACTATTTGAACAATATCTCCCCTGATATACACATGGTCTCTTTAAATCATTAGCTGTATTTTGTTTAAACAGATAATCTATTCCAGGTAATTCTTCATTTGCACTTGACACCACTGGCAGGGTGGAAGTAAACATGACAAAAGTCAGAATTAACCCTGCCAGTATTATAAAGTTGTTGAGCTTCATCTGTATTCATCCTCTAAACTATTTATATTTGGATATATTCCTGCACCATTCATAGTAATTTCCATAGATGTCTTATCAGCTAACTTAATACCCTCTACCTTAACATCATTAAATCCATCTTTACTTGCTGTTAAAGTAAAATTACTAAAATCATAAGTTCCTGTTGCATTTACTAATCCCTTTGTAACTTCTGAATAAACAACTCCAGATGAATCTGAAGTTATAGGAAAAGCCACAGAACCATCAGCTAAAGCATTATCTTTATTATATAAATTAACTATAACTCCACTAATTGGTCTGCCAACATTATCTACAAAAGTTAAATTTAATCTGTGCCTAATATAAGTTGTATAAATTGTCCTTGCATTTGGGGGGTCAGTAGTTACACTATCTATTAAATACAAATCTCCCGAATAAGCATAAGCATCATACATATATCCATCATATACATAATCAGAATCTGCCATAGCAAAAAACCAACTATCTCCTGTATCTCCTAATAAAAACAAATCTCTAAAAATCTTTCCTGTATTATATGTTTCAATTCTCCTCCAATCAACCAACATTAATCTTATAGCAGAAATTACATCACCATAAAGTCTTAATCTACTTCCACCAGATAAAAAAGCATCTCTAAATTGAACATTTGAATCTGCCCTTATATCTACACCTACATTACCACCATCTGTTGTTGTTCCCATATCATAATCTCCTAATACACAAGCAGACATATTTAACAATCCACCAGGTCTAACTACAATACTATTCCAACCTACCCATTCTGGAGTTAAAAGATAACCTGTATTTGTTCCATAATCACCTGACTGACTTCCACACTTTAATGTTCCTTTAACGTGAATTTTATAGCCACCACCAAAAATATTATGAGTTCCATAAGGTGCAATCCTAACTCCTCTTTGCATTAAAACTTGTTCAGAAAAATCAACTGAAACAGAAGGTGCTATATTTAAAGCACAATTAAGCATAAAATATTCGTGAGGTTCTGTGGTTTTTCTTGGAAAATGTGCAGACCTATCTATACATCCCCATCTATCTTGTTCAACTGTTAATTCTCCTATTCCAACTGTATCTATGTTTGTAATAGCAAAAAAAGGATAAGTTAGAGCTGTTCCATTACCATTACCTGAATTATTCATTAAATAAGAATTTCCATCTCCATCTTCATAAGTTATATTAATATCCCAAGCACCTGCTGAAGCTGTAGTAAATGTAATAGGGATTGGTTTATTAGCTGGGCTTTGTATTTGTAAAGATAAATTCATAGCTATTCCAGCTGTTCTATTATTAATTAAATACCTTGTTACTCCTTGGTCATCATTAACTAAATCATTTAAAGTTCCACTTCCTGTTGTAACATTCATAGAAGATGAAGGGCTAAAATACATACCATCTTTATCTTCTCCATTACCTATATATCCACCTTCTGTTGGATTTGTAACTTCTCTAACAATAATTCTCCACCAATAATAATTCCTTCCACAATGATTTTCAACTCTTGAATAAACACCTTTCCAACCTATTCTTAATTGTCCTGTTTTTGAAAACATTTCTGTATCATCTCCAACATCACTTAAATTAACCCAATTTCCTGAACCATCTTTATATTCATATCCTAACTCATAACTATCTGCTGACATAGTTGT
>Ga0272443_10001838_pt1 | contig 28998 bp, 34 predicted proteins | sample SSMAcet12_FD_193581 | JGI IMG/M metagenome (GOLD analysis project Ga0272443, IMG submission 193581) | Marine sediment archaeal communities from Little Sippewissett salt marsh, Falmouth, MA, United States - SSM-Acet-12 | ecosystem: Environmental > Aquatic > Marine > Wetlands > Sediment ... | reverse complement strand
TTGCTGGGTATGGGTGAGGTTGATTCGTTGTCCATAGCGGCCAGCTTATCCCATGAGAAAGAAAAAAGCCAGCACTATTTTGTTCAATCCAGTTTTCTAATACTTAGAGAACTTTGACGGGGCCCTGGTTGTGCTTTCGTTTTTCGCTGGGTGGCGGTGGATTCCCCAAGCAGGGAATTGACAGACGCGGCCCTTGGGGATAAAAAGGGGGGGCTGTTGATAAAGACCCGGCGGTGCATGGAGGCCACAATGCCCTATTGTGCTCATCTGAAAGTTCGTTTCGGCGACATTGATAACGCAGGTATAGTTTATTACCCCCGGTTTGTTCATTATTTCCATGTCGCCCTTGAGGAGTTTTTCGGCGCGGAATTGGGAATCGATTATGCAACGGTTCTCACAAGGCATCGAATCGCCTTTCCCACGGTCCATTTGGAGGCGGATTTCCGAAGGCCCCTCAAGTTCGGGGACCACATAGGGATAGAGATCTCCGTCTTGAACCTCGGAAGGACCTCCATTACCTGGGGGTATCGGGCCTATCTCCTGGGAGAGGAAGAACACCCTGTGTGCGAGGGCCAGAATGTGACGGTGTGCATCCACATGGATTCCTTTCGAAAGGTCGAGCTCCCCGAGTGGCTCAGACAAGATCTCAAGTCGTATCGGAAAAGCGTCGAAAAAAAGGCCCCTGATTCCCTCTGAGCGGATGGGTCCACCCTGCTGCGCCAGCCGCGCTTCCAGAAAACTGTTAAATGTTGGTTAGCACCCATCCCGCACTTGACTTGGGGCGGATGTCCAGTAAAATACTATGAAATCATGCCTCCTTGAAAAGTGAAAAAAAGGAAGCATTGTTATTACTAGAGAAAGAGGAAAGGGAGAGAAGGATTTTGAAACAAAGTATGCAACATTTGATCAACGAGGCACTCAAGGATCCCAACCTGACCCAGGAAGACAGGACGGCGATTGATGTCATTCATCTCAATGCCATGCACCGGGCAAAGGACATAGCCAACAGCCGGGAAGACAGGGGCGAGTATGCCCGGGCCCTGGACCGTGAGCTCGAAAAGCACGAGGCTGAGATCCTCATGATTCGCGGCCGGGCTGCCAACCGGAAATCAAGGAGAGTGGAAAACTACTGATTGTGGACGCCCGTCACGCCGGGGGGCGACCCCCATTCTCAATCAAGGCCTTGACAGGTTCGAGATCGTAGGGCGAGCCTTGTTCAAGGGCCTTGAGGACTGTCCCCCCTCCTGTGAAGAAGTAGTAGGCGGGGTCGTCGATGGCTGAAAGGAAGAGGCCGGGATTCAGGGATTTCAATTCTTGAAGGGTGTCTCCTCCTCCAAACAGCTTGAGGGCCTTTGAATTGAGCGCGACCTCACGGTTGAGCCGCTTCGTCCCCTCGCCGAAGGGCGGGGTCAGGCCCATGACCGCGTTGACGAAGATCGTCCCGGCCCCCTGAAAGGCCTTTTTCACTTCGGGCGTGTCAAAGGAGCCCGGGTCGATGTCCAAAAAATACTCGTGTGAATGCTCCGGGACCATGTCCTTGATCCACCGGGTACAGGCGTTGCCCTCTTCCCTGCCCGAGAGGGAGCCGGATTCCACGACGCCCGGCAGCTCGAGAATCTTTCCGGTCCCCTCGTCCATGCGGACCAATTCTCCCGCGGCCTGTATGTCTTCCTCCTGCACCCCCTTGACCCGGATCCCGTATTTGGCGCAGAGATAGGCATTGTACAGGACTCCTCCCAAAATGAGGCTGTCCACGGCCTGGTGGATTTTCCGGAGCGGGCCGATTTTGGTGTCGACCTTCGATCCCGCCACCACGGCCAGAAAGGGCCTCTCGGGCGACAGGACCTGCTGGAGGTTTGTGATTTCCTTCTGCATGAGCATCCCGGCAAATGCCGGAAGGTGCCGCGTGATGTCGAAGGTGCTTGCGTGGGGCTGCCAGGAGCCGAAGGCGTCGTTCACATAGACATCCGCCAGGGATGCGAGTTCACCGGCGAGCCTGTCCCTTGAATCCCCCTTGGTCTCCTCCCCCTGGAACCAGCGGGTGTTGGGGAGATAGATCCCGGGAATCCTGCGGTCCCTCAAGTCCTGGACCAGGGGCTCGAGCCGGCCCAGCAGCCCGGTGATCCCCTGATCCCCGGTCGGTCCGAGGTCCGGGACGACGAATCGGACCGAGAGCTTGGTCTCGAGATAATCCACCACCGGGCGGACCGCGGTGTTTTCATCCGCAGTGATATTACCGGTTTTCTTGTCCCTGGGCCGCCCCACATGAGTCATCAGGATAGGTCTGCCTCCGCCTTCGACAACCCTGTAGAGAGTGGCGAGGGTGGCGTCTATCCTGTAGGGGTCCTTGACCACGCCCTTTTTCACCACGTTGTGGTCCACCCTGACAAGCACCACTTTTCCGGCGAGATCCGCATTCTGCATGACGGGGAGACGGGGGTCCAGATTTCCGGGATTCATGGGGTCCTCTCCTTTTTTCCTGTTGTTTTGTTGGCCGAAGGCCGGTTACGCATTTTACCGCAAGATGGCGGCATTTATCAACACATATGCCTCTCGCGGGTGTCCGCGCGGACCATTCGGGATTTCCAAAAACTCTTGAGGCCCGGAGGCGGCGCCGGTGCTGGCCGAATAGGGCCTTGTTTTCTCCTTGCAGCAGATATATACCTGAAAAACGCTCTTTCAGGGTAAGGACCGCTGTTTTCGGCGCACCTTGGCCGGCTGTTTCATAGGAACAAAAGCGGAGAAAGAAAATGGAGACGCGCACGAATGTTTACGAGAGGCTGGCCGAGCATCTGTCCACGCTCGGGATGGGGTACCCGGTCACCGGGGATCTCCTGGAAATCCTCCAGAAAGACTTCTCCCCCGAGGAAGCGGAGATCGCCCTGGCGCTCCCCACGCGGGTCGCGCCGCTGAGACCCGTGCCCGCCCGGGACGTGGCTCGGGCCCTGGGCCGTTCCGAGGGAGAGGTCTTCGAGTTACTTGAAAGCCTCGCCCAAAAGGGCCTCCTGTTTTCCATGGATGACGGCTCAGGCCGGAAGGGCTACGCGCTCCAGCAGGTGGGGTTCGGGTTCCCCCAGCTCTATTTCTGGAGGGGGGAGGACACGGAACAGGCACGGACCATGGCGGGGCTCATCGCCAAGTATTTCAACCGAAAGGTCGTCCGGGAAGCTTATGCCTGCGACACCCAGCCCTTCAGGTACGTCCCCGTGTCCGGCTCCCTGGAGGCCTCGTTCCAGGCCGTTTTTCCGTATCACGCAATGGAGGACGTCCTTTCAAGGGCCGAGGAATTCGCGGTGTGCCACTGCGCCTGCCGTATGACGGCGGCTCTTCGCGGGCGCGCCTGCGAGCACCCGACGGAGGTCTGCCTCAAGTTCGATGAAATGGCCCGCTACGTGATCGACCGGGGCCTCGGCCGCGCCGTCAGCCGGGAGGAGGCCTCGCGTCTGGTTGCCATGGCGGCCGATGCCGGTCTGGTGCACTTTGTGGACAACGCCGAGGGGGAGATCAAGCACAACTGCAACTGCTGCGGGTGCTCCTGCTGGAACGTGGGCACCATCCGGCGGAGGAAGATCCCCAGGGACATGATTATGGCCGTGTACTTCGTTCGGGAAACCGACATGGAGGCGTGCACGGGCTGCGGGGAGTGCGCCGAGGTCTGCCCGGTGGAGGCGGTGAAAATGGAGGGGGACGTCCCGGTGGTGGACCTCGACTGGTGCATCGGGTGCGGGGTGTGCGCTCCCAGGTGCCCCGCGGGGGCCGCAACTGTCCGGCTTCGCGAGGACAGGACGGCCGAACTCCCCGCGCGGCGTTTCGGGGAACTCCACGAATCCATTCTTGTGGAAAAGGGATTGAAGGACTGAACCACTTGGCGGGGGGTGCCCCTGATCCGGGTTTTTCAATGATGCGTGTCATGACCTTCAACATCCGTTTCGAAACCGACCGGGACGGGGACAACAGCTGGCGAAAGCGGCGGGATCTGGTTTTAGAGGTGATCCTCCGCTACGCCCCGGATGTCCTGGGCACCCAGGAAGGTCTGTGGAAACAGCTCCTTTTCCTGGCCGAAAATCTGCCAGGCTATGAAATGGCCGCCCCCCGCCGGGTCATAGACGACACCAGCCAATACCCCACTTTGTTCATCAAGAAGTCTGACTGGGATATCGTAGCGCTCGATGAATTCTGGCTTTCCACGAAACCTCGGGAGCACAGGAGCAAGGACTGGGACAGCGCCTATCCCAGGATGATGAGCGCCGCCAGGATTAAGTGCCTGCGCACGGATCTCCTCGTGTGGACCGCAGTCACCCACCTGGACCACATGGGCGACGAGGCGAGGCACAGACAGGCAGCCATGCTTGCCGACTGGATCGCCGAGCGGGAAGGCCCGGCGGTGGTCATGGGTGATTTCAACGACGAACCGGGCTCCAGTGCCTACAGGGAGCTGGTCTCCCGGCGGACGGCCCTTCGAGACACCTGGCTGGAAGGTGGTTTCAGGGAGGACGAGGCTGGGTACACCCTCCATGGGTTCGAAGGAGTGCCCAAGGTCGCCCGCATCGACTGGATTCTTGCCCGGCCGGATCTGATGGTGAAAAACGCCCTGGTGATCCACGACCACGAAAAGGGCCGGTACCCTTCGGACCACTTTCCCTATCTGGCGGACCTGGAGGCCCGGGAGGTGCTTGCCGGAACCCGCGCCGAACGGCCCCGGGGCCTCGCGAGGACAACATGAGCAGCCCTCCTTTACTAATCCGCAAGGGTGGTTAACTTTTAAAATCGACGAAAAATCCTTGAACCGGTCGTACCCGGCCCTGATCCGGCATATAATCATGCGGGCGGCGGGTGGATCCGAATCGGACCGCAAAACGCCGTTACACGAGGGGAAAAAATGTACGTAATCAAGGTCAAGCTGGCCCGCGACATAGGCGGCCTCTACCGCAGGATGAGCAAGATGATGGACGAGATGATGAACATCAACCGCCCCTGCTTCTCCCGTTCCGGAGAGGGGTGGATACCCGAAGCCGACATCATCGAAACGGAAGACGAGCTCAGGGTTCTCATCGATCTGGCCGGCGTGAGCAGGGAAGATATCGACGTTTCCTATGACGAGACATACCTCCGGGTGGAAGGGACGCGAAGTTCGGGTATTCCCCCCGGAACCCCGGCACGATACCACCAGATGGAGATGGGTTTCGGTAAATTCGAACGGGTTTTCCGGGTGCCCGTACCCATTGATCCCGTGAGGATAGAGGCCGTTTTTTCAGACGGGCTCCTGGTCGTGAGATTGAAGAAACCGGACAGGACAGCCCGGGTCGTGGCGGTAAAAGACTGAGCCGAACCCTGTCTTCATGGACAAAAAAAGGAGTCATTTTGATGAACAAGCAAGAGAACGGAATACCGGAGATCTTGCCGATTCTGCCCGTGCGTGATTCCGTGATGTTTCCTCGGATGGTCATCCCCTTCATGGTCCGGGATGATGACGATATACGGCTTGTCAACGACGCCATGCAGTCGAATAAAATGGTGGCGGTCGCCCTGGTGAGGGAACCCGAGGAGGACTTGGAGGAGGCACCCGCCGGGGTTCACGATGTGGGTTCGGCGGGTCTCATCGTGAAACTCAACAAGATGGAGGAAGGGACTCTGGTGGCCGTCCAGGGGCTTTCAAGGGTCTCCATTGAGGAGTATGTCTCCGAGGACCCCTACATCACGGCAAAGGTCGTCCCGCTGGAAGACGAAGGAGAAAGGGACCAGGAGCTCGAGGCCATGGTGGCCAACGTGCGGGGGTTGTTCAAGCTCATAGTGGACATCTCCCCCTATCTCCCCCAGGAACTGGCCATGGCCTCGAGGAATGTCGAGGACGCGGGACCACTGGCCGATCTCATTGCCTCAACCTTGAACCTGGACCGCTTTAAGAAACAGGAGATCCTCGAGGCGATCCATATCAAGGAGCGTTTGAGCCTGCTCACGGTCTTTCTGAACGAGGAACTGGAAGTCCAGAAAATGGGCCAGAAGATTCAGGACAAGGTCAAAAAAGGTATTGAGAAAAGCCAGCACGACTATTACCTTCGGGAACAGCTCAAGGCCATACAGGACGAACTGGGGATGGACGAGGAGGAACCCTCCGAGACGGCCGAGCTGAGGGAGAGGATCGAGGAGAAGCCGCTGCCCGAGGAAGTGGTCAGGGCGGCGGAAAAGGAGCTGGAACGCCTCTCCAAGATGCACGTCTCCTCATCCGAGTACACCGTCTCTCGGACCTATCTGGACTGGATCCTCGACCTCCCCTGGCTCGAGGGGACGGATGACACGCTGGACATCCGGAAGGCTTCGGATATCCTGGAAAAGCATCACTACAACCTCGAGAAGGTCAAGAAAAGGATCCTCGAATACCTGGCGGTCCGGAAGCTCAACCCCAGCCACAAGGGGTCCATACTCTGCCTGGTCGGCCCTCCGGGCACGGGCAAAACGAGTATCGGAAGGTCCATCGCCGAGGCCATGGGCCGGAAATTCTACAGGATGTCCCTGGGCGGGGTCCGTGACGAGGCGGAGATCCGGGGCCACCGCAGGACCTATGTGGGGGCCCTTCCCGGGAGGATCATCCAGGGGATCAAGAGGGCCGGGTCCAACAACCCGGTTTTCATGCTCGACGAGATAGACAAGGTCGGCACGGATTTCAGGGGGGACCCGTCTTCCGCGCTCCTGGAGGTCCTGGACCCGGAGCAGAATTTTTCCTTTTCGGACCACTACCTGGAGCTCGAGTTCGACCTCTCCAGGGTGATGTTCATCACAACGGCAAACCAGCTCGATCCCATCCCGGCGCCCTTGAGGGACCGCATGGAGGTCCTGGAGCTTACCGGCTACACGGAGGACGAGAAGGTGAAGATCGCGCGGCGCTTTCTCATCCCCAGGCAGGTCAAGGAGCACGGGCTCAAGAGGAGGCAGATCTCCATCCGCCAGCCCGCCCTTCGAAAGATCATCCGGGAGTACACGAGGGAGGCGGGCCTCCGGAATCTCGAGCGAGAGATCGGCTCCATATGCCGGGGGGTGGCTCGAAAGGTGGCGGAGGGCGGGGACGGCCCCTTCGCAATCACCGGGGACACCCTGAAGGAGTACCTCGGGAACCCCCGCTACACAACGGACGTGGCGGAGAGGACGTCCATCCCAGGAGTGGTGACCGGCTTGGCGTGGACACCCACGGGAGGGGACATCCTCTTCATCGAGGCCACCAAGATGCCGGGCAAGACAGGCCTCGTACTCACCGGCCAGCTCGGGGACGTCATGAAGGAATCCGCTCAGGCCGCCCTGAGCTACATCCGATCCAAGGCATGCGACCTCGGCCTGGATGAAAACTTCTACAAGGACGTGGACATCCACATCCACGTCCCCGCGGGGGCCATTCCCAAGGACGGGCCGTCAGCCGGGGTGACCATGCTCGCGGCTCTGGCCTCGCTCCTCACGGCCAGGCCGGTGCGGCCGAAGCTGGCCATGACCGGTGAGATCACGCTTCGCGGGTCCGTGCTGCCGGTGGGGGGAATCAAGGAAAAGGTGCTGGCGGCGAACAGGAGCGGCATACGAAATGTCATCATTCCCAAGGACAACAAAATAGATCTGGAAGACCTGCCGGAAAAGGTTAAGAAACAGATGACCTTTTACGAGGTGGGGCACATGGACGAGGTCCTGAAGATAGCCCTGAACGCCGACCCGCGGCCCGAGTGCCGCGTGTGAAATCACCGGACCCCAGAGAGGATGCGCCATGAAGAGCTACAGGAAAGAACTCTTTTTTCACGTCCCCACCCGCAGGGCCTTTGTAAACATCACCCCCCAGGTGGAGGAGTGCCTGCGGGAGAGCGGGATTCGGGAAGGCCTGCTCCTGTGCAACGCGATGCACATCACGGCCTCTGTCTTCATCAATGACGACGAATCGGGCCTCCATCAGGATTACGATGAATGGCTCGAGCGCCTGGCCCCTCACGAGCCTGTCGATGCCTACCGGCACAATGTGGGCGAGGACAACGCCGACGCCCACATGAAGAGGCAGATCATGGGGCGGGAGGTGGTCGTGGCGGTGACAAAAGGGAGGCTGGACTTCGGCACCTGGGAGCGCATCTTTTACGGTGAGTTCGACGGCCGGAGGAAAAAGAGGGTCCTCGTCAAGATCATAGGGGAATAGGGGGCGCCTCAAGCCGGGAATCCCACCAAAGACCCGGGGAACCCTGTATGCTCAGGGTTTCAGCTTGAGCCGCTGCCCGATGCAGATGAGCGACCCCCTGATGTCGTTGAGCTCCTTGATGGTGCTGATAGGGACACCCGAGCGGCGCGAGATCTGGGACAGGGTGTCGCCTGCCTGGACGATGTAGACATCCCCGTCGATATCCACAGTCCTTTTGGCGTATTTCCCGTCCATTTTTTTGAGAACCTGCGCGAGGCGCTTTCCGGCACCCTCGGGGACCCGGACGTAGTAGGTCCCTGTGGGCATGTGATAACCCTGGATGTGAGGGTTGAGCTCCTTGATGGTCTTGAAGTCCGTGCCGAGGGCCTCCGCGATGTCGACGATGGGTATGGATGATCGCACCTTGGCCACCACCCGGTCCGCTGGGACGGGGCTGTACACACGCTCCTCGGGAATCCGGTAGCCGTAGGCCTCCGGGTTTTCCAGGATGAGCTTGATGGCCGCGATGCGGTAGATGTAACGCTCCGTCTCCCGGGGGAGATTCAGCGAGAAAAAGCCCGCAGCCCTCTGCTTTTCCATTTCCTTCTTCATGCGGGCGTACCCGCAGTTGTATGCGGCCATGGCCAGGTGCCAGGATTGAAACATCTCGTGAAGCTCTTTCAGGTAGCGAAGGGCCGCATCCGTGGCCCGCTCGAAATCCTTTCGCTCGTCGATGGACCGGTCCTTGCGGAGCCCGTGCTGTCTGCCCGTGGCCGGCATGAACTGCCATGTGCCCAGGGCCCCCTTGGGGGACCGGATGCCCAGGATCAGGGAACTCTCGGCGACTGCAAGGTACTTGAGGTCGTCGGGCAGGCCCTCTTCCCGCAACCTTTTTTCGATGTATGGAAAGTAGCGGCCGACCCTTTTCAGCCACATGAACACCTGGGCCTGGTCCCAGGCGGCGATCGTGACCTCCCTGTCCAGCATCTCCAGGACTTCCCGCTTCTCCAATGGAATCGGTTCGTCGCAGAGGGACAGTTTTCGGGGCAGCGAAGGCTCCTCGTAAATGCGCGCGGGCGGGTTCGGCGTGGCGGGGCAGGGTTGAGCAGGGTGGAAAAGCAGGATGAGGACGAGCGCGAGCAACGGAACACCGGGTCGACAAAAACTCATTCTTATGGTCATATAGGCCATCTCTCCTGTGAAGGTTTCCGGGAGTTGAGACATCCTATTTGAAACCGGGGCAACCTTCAAGCACTATCGTAGAGGCCGTGGAGATTTTGCGAGGACGGGAGAGGGCCGATGAAAAGGGTTTTCTATGACATCAGCACCGCACTGGGCAGGGAGTCCATCGATTATCCCGGAGACCCACCTTTCGGCATCCGCCGCGTCTCCACGCTGGAGGGCGGGGGGCCGTGCGAACTCTCGGAACTGAGCCTGAGCGCCCACGGGGGCACCCATGTGGACGCGCCCTCGCACTTCATCGCGGGTGGAAAAACAATCGACGAGTACGGCCCCGAGTCCTTCATTCTCCCTGCGGTGGTGATCGGGATTCGGGACAGGGAGAAGGTGCGGATGGAGGAGTGCCGCGGGGCGGGTGTCTCCAAAGGGTGCGCGATCCTGTTCAAAACGCGGAATTCGGAGACGGGCCTGTGCCGGAGCGGGATTTTTTCCGGGGATTTTGTCCACATCACTCCCGAGGCGGCCGGGTGGTGCGCGCAAAGGGAGGTCTCCCTGGTGGGGCTGGACTACATAACCATCGATCCCTGTGAAGGGAGCCGTTTTCCGGCCCACAGGATTCTTCTGGAAAGAGGCATCCTCGTGCTCGAAGGGATAAACCTCGAGGGGGTGCCGCCCGGGGAGTATACCCTGATCTGTCTCCCCCTCAAAATTCCGGGGGCCGAGGCCGCCCCGGCCAGGGCCGTATTGACTAAAATCACTCCTCAAACAAGCTCAGATATCGGCCATACCCCTCCTTTTCCAGATCCTCCTTGGGGATGAACCTCATGGCCGCGGAATTCATGCAGTACCTGAGTCCGGTGGGAGCCGGGCCGTCCTCGAAGACGTGCCCCAGGTGGGAGTCCGCTTCCCTGCTCCGGACCTCGGTCCTCACTGAAAAGAGCTTCCTGTCCTCTCGCTCCACGAGATTTTCCGGCTCCAGGGGCCTTGTGAAGCTGGGCCATCCGGTGCCGGAGTCATACTTGTCCCGGGAACTGAAGAGGGGTTCGCCCGAAACGACGTCCACGTAGATACCCTCTCTCTTGTTGTCCCAGTACTTGTTTTTGAAGGGGGGCTCGGTGCCTTCCTCCTGGGTGACCTCGTACTGCAGGGGGGTGAGCCTCTTACGGAGCGCCTCTTCCGAGGTCCTTACGGCGCACTCACCGGCCTTATCAGATGCTTCCCGCGGGGACTCGCCGCACCAGGTCTTCTCCAGGAAGGCGTCCCGGCCGGAGTTCATCCGGTAAAACTTGTAACGCATGCCGTGGGTCTTGTAGTAATCCTGGTGGTAATCCTCTGCCGGATAAAAAGTTTTCGCCTCCAGAATGGGGGTCACGATGGGCTCGTCAAATCGACCGGATCGGCTGAGGGTCTCTTTGGACTCCTCGGCCAGCCTCTTCTGCTCCTCGTCCAGATAGAAAACGGCTGTCCTGTACTGGGGCCCCCTGTCCACGAACTGGCCCCCCGCGTCCGTGGGGTCCACGTGCCTCCAGAAGACGTCCAGGAGTTCACTGTAAGAGATCCTGTCAGGGTCATAGAGGACCTCCACGGCTTCCACATGGCCGGTTTGTCCGCTTGAGACCTGATCGTACGTTGGGTTTGCCTCATCACCCCCGGTGTACCCCGAGACCACATCGATCACACCTTCCACCTTTTTGAAATCCGCCTCGACGCACCAGAAGCACCCTCCCGCAAAAACGGCCTTTGCCGTCCTTTTTGGAGTCGCCATTTCACTCTCCTCTCTTTTGTAACCGGAACTTCCTTCACGGGCCCACAGGAGGCCCGAAATCAGGGCGGCGGACAAGATGCACACCGCCGATAACCGCAATGCTCTCATGAAAACCCCCTTCCGCGGATATGCGAAAATTCCCTCTACAGGACAATATAGTTACTGAATTCCAAATGTCAGGCCTCTTGCCCTTGCCGGCTGTAAAGGAACCCGTTGCGTCCCCGAAAATCCGGTGCTAGCATGGTTTCCACAAACAATGCCTTAGCACCGCTTTGCGATGCCAGGTCCCACGCCGTTGGAACGGGTTCCCTCTCCCGCGATCTCCGCGTCGGCCCGCGGTGTGCGGGCGCCGGCATCAAAAGGTGGTTGTTTTTCGATGTGGACCGTGGGGGTGGCTGGTTTGAACAAAACGCTTGAGAACAGGGCATCGGATATCCGAATCTGGAACGAGGCCCTGCCAGGGAAAATAGAACTCACGCTGCTTCGCACGCGGGACGAACGGTCGGCCCTTCTCGCGGATTTCCTCCACGGACTGGCAGGTCTCGCATCCAAGGTGGCCGTAAGGGAATCGGAAGGGGAGCCCGGGGAAATCCCGTCCATCCGCCTTTGGGAGTCCTGGACATTCCACATGGTTCCCGAGGCAAAGGAACTGGACCCTTTTCTGAATCTCTTGAGCGCGGCGTCGACAGGAGACGCCGCCGGCCTGCCGGAAGCCGTCGGCAAGATGCTTGAAGGTGTCGCAGGGCCTTCACTGGTGGACATTTACGTCTCGACCCAGTGCCCGAACTGCCCGGCCGTCATGGACAGATTGTGCCGGTTCCCGCTGGCGAACCCCCGGATCCATGTGAGGGCCACGGACGGGATGCTTTTCCGGGAGAGGGCGCTCGAAAACACCGTCAGGGCCGTGCCGACCGTGTTTCTCGGGGACGGGCAGAGGTTTGCCGGTCAGGTGCGACCGGAAGAGGTTGCCGAGGGCCTGATCCATGGTGATCCCTCCCTCATGAGCGCCGAGGTCTTCGGGCGCATGATCCGGGCGGGGGATGCGAGCGGTCTGGCGGAGATGATGCTCAAACGAAATCGCGTGTTTCCAGGCGTTGTGGAGCTTTTGGCAAGCGACGTTTTTTCCCTCCGCCTTGGCGCCATGGTGGCCATGGAGGAGGTGGGGGAGGCCGCGCCGCGCCTGGCTCTCGATTCCCTGGAGGATCTCTGGGCGAGGATGGAGGGCGCCCCCGTGCCTGCTCAGGGAGACATGGTTTATCTCATCGGGGAATTCGGGGACGCAGCCTGGATGGGGCGCCTGGAAAAGCTCCTCCGCCGGGAGCCTTCGCCGGAGCTCCGTGAGGCCGTTGAAGAGGCGTTGTCGATGCTCCGGCAAAAGACCGAAGAGTGACCGGCGGAGCAGAGATTGAACAGGATGCGGACCGCCTGAAAGGAGAGGAAAAATGATTCGTGCGAAGCTCTGGTTCCGATGCGCGGCCATGCATGACCCGGTGACCCCCTGCATCGTGAAGCCGTCCGTCATCGGCTGGGAGGCCAGGAAGAGGCAGGTGGATCTCACGATCGAGCGCTCTTTTACAGGGGAGGAGCTCGTCATGCGCATGAAGGGTTGGATTACAGTGGACCCCGGGCAGGCGGTGGATCTGGTCCGGAAACACGGGTTTCTCAAGGTGCTGGACGAGGAGGAACTCGTGGTGGAGTTCGAGGAGGACACAGCCTTCGAAGCGCTCGAGCGGGACCTCCGGGAAAATTTCGGCGACCAGGTGGACCTGGAGAGGATGTGACCCCATGGACCACGAGGACCTTGTCGTGGAAATCCCCATCGATGGGGTGCTGGACCTCCACACCTTTGCGCCTGGGGACGTCCCCATGCTCGTGAGGGACTATTTGGAGGCCTGCGACGAAAAGGGCATCCGGGAGGTCCGGATAATCCACGGAAAGGGCAAGGGGGTGCTCAGGCGGACCGTCCACTCCGTGCTGAAAAAACACCCCCGGGTGGAGGCCTTTCGCCTGGACGACGGCCCGGGCGGCTGGGGCGCCACCCTCGTGACCCTTAAGGGAGTCTCGCGCTGAGGGCCGAGGCTTGCATGTCCGCGACGGCGGATGACTGACAACCAATGAACCATGACTGATACAAAAATGGATGAATGCCGGCACTTGAAACTTGTTCTCATCAAACCGGAGACGGACAAGCTCCGGTGCAGGCGCTGTAACCTGACGATTTCACGAAAGGACCTGGAAGGGGATTTCTGCCCCGAGTGTCTGGAGGCGCGGGGCGAACGACACAACGATTTCGAGCCGTTCACGCCCGAGGGTGCCACCGGCGTGCAGTACCGGTGCGAGACCTGCGGCATGATCATTCGTTGCGACGATTGAATCGCCGGCTCGACCCAACCGCCTGCCTTGTCCAAAAATTTCGGTCCGCGGGGCATGGATGGTGCCAGGGCGCGCCCGGCCCTTGCTCCTAGGGCGATTTCCTGGTGAGGGCGGCCCGGCTGATCTTGACGGGTTTGAAGTATTTGATGTGCCCGGTTCTTTTGAGGGAGTCCCCAGCCGCGCGCGCCGCCTTTTCCGTCTCGTACTTTCCGATGTACACCCTGTACCACACGCCGCCCGAGAGCTCCTCCTCCACGAGAAACGCCTTCTGCCCCACCTCTTCGAGCATGCGGACCTTTTTTGCCGCGTTTTCCTCTTCCTTGAAAGAGCACACGTGGAGAAGATAAATGGAACCGGATGGCTTTTTGGTTTGTGTGGGGGGCTTGGGTGGGTTTTGGGGTTTTTCGCCCCGTGAAACGGCCTGATGCGAGGGGCCTTGCTCCTCCTTGCCGGCGGAGGGTGTTTCGTCCTTGCCGGTGGATTTCCCCTCTTTCAACTCCCTTATCTTGTACTCTTTGATGAGTTCCAGCTTTTTGAGGACCGCGGCCTCCTCCTCCGCTTGTTCCTTCGTGGCAAAATGCGAGATATAGACCCGGTACCATTTCCCCTTGCCATCCACGTCCTCGTAGCGATAAAAAGAGGGGTAGCCCAGCCGTTTGAGATAATTCACCTGCTCCACGGCCGCGTCTATATCCTGAAAGGAAGAGACCTGGATCCCGTATTGATGGGCCTGGGCCCACGCGCTGGGGGCCGCTTGGTAGAGGAGGAGCAGGACGGACAGGAGCGGAAAGACCTCGGCCGGGAAGGTCCACGGCCGATGCGTTATTGGTCGAAATGGGACCATCATCTTTCTCCTGCCCACGGATTCTGTATTATTCCGGGCATGGAGTCAAGAAAAGATCAGGGCAGGGCCAGGGACGGCCTGACCCCTTTCGGAGAGACGGCGGAATGGAATTGTACGAAAGGCGAATAATGGTCAGGGGCGCAGGGGACATGGCCACGGCAGTGGCCCTGCGCCTCCACCTGTCGGGGTTTCCCGTGGTGATGACCGAGGTTGCCGAACCCCTGGCGGTACGGCGAAAGGTGAGCTTCTGCGAGGCCGTGTGGGATGGAACGGCCGTTGTGGAAGGGGTGCGGGCCCGGCTCGCATCCGGCACGGGAGATCTGGAGGACATCAGGGAAAGGGATGAGATCCCCCTGCTCGTGGACCCGGACCTGGGGAGCCTCCCGTCGGTCAAGCCGGCCGCCCTGGTGGATGCGACCCTGGCAAAGAGGAACATGGGGATCCACCCCGGGCTGGCCCCCCTGGTCATCGGGGTGGGGCCGGGATTTTCAGCCGGGGAGAACGTCCACATGGTGGTGGAGACCAAGAGGGGGCACCACCTGGGAAGGGTGATCACGAGGGGGGAGGCCATCGCTAACACGGGGATTCCGGGGAACATCGAGGGGTACACGGAAGAGCGTGTTCTGAGGTCTCCAGGCGACGGCGCGTTCGAGGCCAAGGTGGACCTCGGTGCCATGGTCCGCGCGGGTGACCTGGTGGCCGAGGTTTCGGGGAAGCCCGTGAGGGCAAAAATCGACGGGGTCGTTCGCGGCCTCATCCGACCGGGATCGAAGGTTTCTGCGGGGTTGAAGGTGGGGGATGTGGATCCCAGGGGGGACGGGTCCTACGTGGACACGGTCTCCGACAAGGCCCGCGCGGTCGCGGGGGGGGTTCTGGAGGCGATCCTGCGCGTTTACAATCGACGGTCCGTCTAGTATCTGCCGCTGAATTTCCCGTCCTTGAATTTGCCCTTGATCCTCTTGCCGTCAGGGCGGACCATGACCCCTTCACCCTTTGCGAGGCCGTCTTCAAAGTCGGCTTCGTACCGGGTGCCGTCCGGCATGGTCAGGACGCCTCTTCCGTCCACGCGGCCCCCCTTGAATTCACCCTCGTAAACTTTGCCGTCGGGCATGATGAGGATGCCCCTGCCTTCCATTTCGCCGTTCTTGAAATCGCCTTCGTACTCGCGGCCGTCCGGGAAGATCTGAAGCCCCCTGCCGTCCATTTCACCTTTCTTGAAGTCGCCTTTATAGCTGCCGCCGCCGGCGAAGGTGTAGAGTCCCTTCCCGTGATAGTTTCCATCGACAAAATCGCCCTCGTACCTTATCCCGGTGGGAAAGGCGATGGAACCCTTGCCGTGATAGCGGCCGTCCTTGAACCCGCCCGTGTAAACCGTTCCACCCTCGATCTCCAGTGTGCCTGTCCCGTTTTCACAGTCTCCCTTTACGCACCCCGCGCCCGCGGGGGCCGCGGGCGTGCACAGAAGAAGGAAAAGGACCGGCAGCAGCACCCTCATTGTACGTCCCATGATCCACCCCATTCGAAAAGCGATTTTTGAGAAAACACTATATTAGAAAATGCCGATTTTAGAAACACGCATTAGGCCATCGGCCTTTTTTTGTCTGTACTTGAAGGGGGATTTTGTGCAGGATCGGAGTCGATCGCGCGCCTGTCCGCCTGAGCCGGGCGCCTCGAGCAACACCGTCCGGCGAGAGATCGATCTTCCAAGTGCGGGGGATTTCATTGAAAGACCAGAAAGCGTGCCTGCCCGGACACTCGTGGCCGGGCAGGCTCGGAGCCACTGCCGTGCTGAAAGCCTTCATTTTGTTGCTGACGGTGCAGGTTCTGTTCTCCTGCGCCCAGGGCACGACCGGGAAGGACCCGCAAGCCTTTTTTCCGGAAAAGGACTCCCTCCGGGCCGGCCCGGGGATGGTGGTCATCCTCCCGTTTACGAACAAGACCGGGGAGCCCGGCATAGCGGATCTTGTCAGGGAGTCCTTCTACAGCCACTTCAGCCCGAAGAACTTCAGGGATTTCGAGATAACAATGACGGATTCCCTTCTCCAGTCCCTCGAGGGGCACATGGGTGCGACCTGGCAGGGAATGCCACCCCGGGATCTCTGCCGTTTTTTTCACTCGGACTACCTCGTCCAAGGCGAGGTCCAGGAGTATCAAAAGGTGTTCCTGGGGGTCTACTCCCAGATAGCCCTCACGGTGGGGCTCGAAGTGGTGAACTGCTCCACGGGCGAGACCGTCTGGAAAAAGACCCTGACCAAACGCTCCCATGAAGGCGGCGTTCCCTTCGGGTTGTGGGGGCTGGTCCCGGCCGCTGTGCGCTCGGGCCTTCACATGACCCATCAAAGGACTGTGGATCTTGTGGACAGACTCACCCGGGATCTCGCCCAGTCCATTCCGGAACCATCTGCCGCACCTGTTTCGGCCCAGCCTGTCGAACTCCAGGCGGCGTCCTTCCTCGACAGGGAAAGGGCCGTTCGGACAGCCGCCAATCTCAGCGCCCGGGGCATCAAGACACGGGTGGAGCCCGTGGACCTGCGGGGAAGGACGTTCCACCGGGTCATTGTCGGCCCCTTTTTTTCACCGGCCGAGGCGGAGGATGTCAAGTCCCGGCTGGAAACGGAGGAGGGTTTTCACCCCATCCCGTTTCCGCGATCTTTCCAAGAATAAGATTGACAATTACCGGATCGAATCAATAGTATACTTTGTTCTTTTGATATTCTGCCGGAAATCTCCGTGTGGAGCCGCCGGCCGTATCCTTCTTGACAATCGGGAAAAACAAAATGAGCTTATACGGACACATTGTGGGAACCGGGTCGTCCTGCCCCCTGAGGGTGCTTACGAATCAAGACCTTGAAAAAATAGTAGAAACATCCGACGAATGGATCGTTCGCAGAACGGGTATCCGCGAACGCAGGATAGCTTCACTGGAGAGAAACGAAAACACCACTGAAATGGCAACGGATGCCGCTCTCAGGGCCCTTGACATGGCCCGGGTGACACCCTCGGAACTGGATATGATCGTCGTCGGCACGGTCACATCGGACCGGCAGTTCCCCTCTACTGGCTGCATGGTGCAGGAGGCCCTGGGGGCCCGGCGCGCGGTGGCCTACGACATCTCCGCCGGGTGCAGCGGTTTCCTGTTCGCCCTTGATTCGGTGCTCAATGCCATCCGGGCCGGCGCGTGTGAAAAGGCGCTGGTCATCGGCGTGGAAAGGCTCTCGTCGGTCATCAACTGGGAGGACAGGGGTACCTGCGTCCTCCTGGGGGACGGCGCCGGTGCGGTCATCGTCTCCGCGGGGGCTGAAAAAGGCGGGGTGCTTTCGAGCCGGATCAAATCGGACGGCAGGTTCTGGGAACTGCTCTACTCCTTTCCCGGCGAGGACTCCACACCCGAAATCCTGGATCACCTGGACACGAAGCCCCACAAGCTCAGGATGGAGGGGAACCGGCTTTTCAAGAGGGCCATAGAGAACCTGACCGAAATTGCGGGCGAGGCCCTGGCCCGGAACAAAATGACATCCAGGGACATCAAGCTGGTGGTCCCCCACCAGGCGAACATGCGAATCATCCAGGGGTTTGTCCGGAACCTCGACGTTCCCATGGAGCAGGTCTTCACCAACGTGGATCGCTACGGGAACACATCCTCCGCATCCATCCCACTCGCCCTGGACGAGGCTTATCGCGAGGGGCTCCTGGGCCCAGGGGACAACGTGCTCCTCGTGAGTTTCGGGGCGGGCCTCACATGGGCGGCGGCCGTGATCGAGTGGAACATGGAGGCGTGGGTGCCGGCGGCAAAGGACCTCGCCGACTCACAAGACCTGGAGGAGCAGCGGGTCATGACCGCCTCCCAATGATTTTGAGGACCTCGGGACCGAAGACCCGGCACTGCCAGTCCCTGACGACCTCCACCCCCCGGAGTTCATCCGCGCCCGCCGGGTGTGCCGCCGAGATCGCGTGTATCTGCGCATTGGTGAGCACGACGGACGGATCGAGACCCAGCTTTTTTGCCTTTTTTTCCCGCCAGGCCTTCAGCGCCCGGATCTTCTTCATCACGTCGGGCCCGAAACGTTGCGCCTTTTTTCGCGGATAGGACGGGAGGGACTCCTCCGGGAGTTCCAGGGCCTTCTGGACACACTTCAGAAGAGAGGGGCCAAGGGAGTGGACCTGCTTCCTGCCGAGGCCCTTGACGGCGCCCAACGCCTCCAGTGTGACGGGCTTGGACTCGGCGATTTCCAGTATGGACTGGTTTCCCAGGACTTTGAACGGGGGGCGGTCCAGCTTCTGGGCAAGGCGGATCCTCAGCTTCAGGACCTCCTCTGCCACGGCAAGCCCTCTCCTGTCCAGGACTCCCGCGCCCCGAAGCGTCTTGAAGATCGGCCCTTCCGCATTGGGGTTGTGCCGTACCCTGCTGAGGATCTCGCATTCCTCCTCGACCCATGAGAGCCTGTCGAGATCTCGGAGCTCGTGTTCAAGGGCCGTCGCCAGGGGGAGCAGGTAGGCCGCGTCCGCCGCGGCATAGGACAGCATCTCCTCCGGGAGGGGGCGTACGGACCAGTCCTTTTTCTGGTATTTCTTCTCGGCCAGGAAGCCGAATCGGGACTTCAACAGGTCCGCAAGGCTGATCTCGGCAAGACCGAGAAACCGCGCCGCTACCTGGGTGTCGAAAAGCCCGTGGATGTGGATGCCGAAATCCCTGTCCAGGGAACGAATGTCGTAATCCGAGCCGTGGAGTACCTTGCGCACGGCTGGATCGGCGAACACCGCCTCCAGAGGGGACAGGTCCCTGAGGCCCAGTGGATCGATGAGGATCACCTCGGCCGGCGTTGCTATCTGGACCAGGCAGACCTTTTCCTGGTAGTGAAACAGGGAATCGCCTTCGAGGTCCACCCCGACGGCCTCCATCCCCATAAGACGCTCCGCCACCGGTGCGAGCCTTTCGCGCCGGTCGATCCAGTCGAAGTCCAGGGGGCGTGTGGTCGGTTTCAAGATCCGTTCGCCTTCTTACCCCGCGCACGGGAGAGCATGTACTGATTCAAGGCCTCATGAAGGGTGGTCACGGCAAGAACGGCGCAATGGTCGTCGTCCGCCGGAAGCCCGCCCGCGTTCTCACGGATCGTATCCGAGGTGATCTCGATCAGTTCGTCCGGGTTCTTCCCGTGGGCCAGCTCCGCGGCAATCGAGCCGCAGACAAAGCTTGACCCGCACCCGTCGGTTTCAAAGGAGGCCTCTATAACCCTGTCGTTTTCGAATCGCAGATAGATCGCCATTGTGTCGCCGCAGCCGCCGCGTTGGACCGCGCAGGCGTCCGGATTTTCCATCCTTCCCACATAGCTCTTGTCCCTCCACCTCTGGAAGGCCTCTTCACCGTAGGATGAACGCATCTCCTCGTGGATCTCGTCCGTGAGGTTTTTTACAAATGATTCAAATTCACTGTCCATCTAAACTCCTCCACAAAAAATCTGCGTGATTTCCGCAGTCTACCCCCGCATTCTGCCCGTCTTCCCGGGGTATGGGCAAGAAGAAAATGCGGGGGAAAAGATCGGTTTCTCCCGGCCCAAATGATTTGACATTTTTTTGAATGTCCTTTTTAATCTCACTTATCAAATCGGCAAGACATCATGCATGATGAATCCACATAATTCAAGGCTTGAGGCCTTGCAAGGGCCGAGTATTCAGTTTTTTTCCAAAAGGATGCGAATGGAGATCGTAGGGCATGGAAAGGATACCTATTACCAGAGAGGGGCTTGAAAAGCTAAAGCTCGAACTCACGCGTTATGAAAACAAGGAAAGACCGTCAAACATCCGGGCTATCGAAGAAGCCCGCGCTCACGGGGATATCAGTGAGAACGCGGAGTATCACGCAGCCAAGGAACGGCAGGCCTTCATAGACGGCAAGATCAAGGATCTCAAGGATTCCATCGGTCGGGCCGAGGTCATCGAGGTCGAGGAAGGACCCGCGGACCGTGTGTTCTTTGGAAAGACGGTCCTGCTGTACAACGTGGAAACGGATCAGGAAACAGAATACCAGCTGCTTGGCCCCTATGAGTCCGACCCGGAGAACGGGAAGATTTCCGTCACATCCCCCCTGGGAAAGGCCCTGCTCGGCAGGGAGGTGGGTGAGGAGGTTCGAGTCAAGGCACCCGGAGGAGTGCAAAATTTCGAGATCATTGAGATCTACTGAGGAGCGACGTGAAGGTTTTTCTCCATGGCCTGGACAGCAGCAACCAGGGGACCAAGGCCGTGTATTTCCGGGAGCGCTACCCGGACATGGTGATCCCCAACTTTTCAGGCCCGCTGGAAGAGCGCATGCGCGACCTTGAAGAGGTCCTGGGGGATGCAGAAGGGTTGCGCATGGTGGGGTCCAGCTTCGGCGGACTCATGGCCGCGCTCTTCACCATGCAAAACCCCACCCGCGTAAAGAGGCTCGTCCTGCTGGCCCCAGCCCTGAACATGGGCCCGTTCCCCGGACTCGCATTCGAGCCCGTCTCCGTCCCGGTCACCGTGGTCCACGGAAAGCATGACGAGGTGATCCCCCTGGAAGAGGTGAGGGAAATCGCCTCCAGGAGCTTCAGTTGCCTGGATTTCCACGAACCGGAAGATGACCATTCCCTCCACGGCACCTTCAAGTCACTCGACTGGGACAGTCTCCTCGGGGTGGACGATCAGTCCTGAAAGAAGGGATTCGTCGCCTTCTCCCGTCCCACGGTTGTCACCGGCCCGTGCCCGGAAAGCACAAGGGTCTCGTCGGGCAATGTCAAGATCTTCTCACGGATATTCCGCAAAAGGAGGTCCATGTCTCCCCCGGGGAAATCCGTCCGGCCGATGCTGCCCGCAAAGAGGGCGTCCCCGCAGATCACCGCGCGGACATGCCTGTTTTCCCCCTCGCCGTCCCGCATCTGCCCTTCGAAGACAAAACCGAGCCCCGCCGGGGAGTGGCCCCTGAGATCGATTGTGTCCACGCGGATCTCACCGATCTCCAGGACGTCGCCTTCCTGAATAAAACCGGAGGCTTCGGAATCGGCTCCCTGGTAACCCCAGACCTGCGCCCTGGTGCTCGTGTCGCCGAGGCCGGGGGCCTCGTCGCGGTGCAGCAGGATGGGCGCCCCGGTCCGCTCGTGGAGCTCCTGGTTGCCTCCCACGTGGTCCCAGTGGGCGTGGGTGTTCGCGATAAATGAGAGGGAGAGGCCCTGGTCCGCGAGGGCCCCGAGGATATCCTCCACATTGCCGCCCGGGTCGAAGACGGCCGCCTTTTTGGTGCCTTCGTCGCCGAGGATGTAGCAGTTGACCATGAGAGGTCCGGTCTGAAGCATCTTCAAGATCATTCATTCACTCCCTGTGTTCGCACAAAAATACCCTAGCCCGGTCGCCCCGGAGTCCCTCCGGCCGGTCCTTCAGCCCTCATCGATGAAGTAGGACGGCCTTTCAAGGTGGGATTCCTTGCACCTGGGGCATCGGCCCGGCTTGCTCCAGCGCCTGCGGTTCCTGAACTCGAAACCGCAGCTCATGCACCGGGCGGGCCGGATCTTAAGCCTCAATCCCCTGGGGGCGAGGGACCTGGCGATGTGATCGAGATGGCCGTAGACATCCTTTTCGGGAATTCCCAGAGCCTGGGAGATGTCCCGGTCGGTCATCTCCTCCCCTCTGAGGAGGTCGATCATTTGCTGTCGGAGGGTCCGGTCCTGTTCGTGCAAAAGAGATTGCCTCCAGATGAATTTTCTCCGGGCCCTTCAGGGGCCGCGCCGAGGCGGCCCCCCGGCCCCCTCGCCGGATCCATGCCTCTTTGTTTTTTCCGGGCGGCATAAGGTTGTTGGCAGCAAAGTATCCAAGCAATATAATATGAAGAGACCATACTGCCAACCCCGAAGACCGGTTTTTTCTTCCCGCGGCCAGGGGGTGGGCGCGGAGGAGAGCCATGAGCCGCCACATGCAGATCGATATCAGGTTGATCCCGTATTATGAGAAACCCTTCAAAAAGCTCTTTCCGGGGTTTTCGAAACTGCTCCGTGAATACGATTACACCAAACCGCTGGAGAAGGATGTTTCACTCTACGAACTCGTGGACTACGTCACGGACATGGTTCAGGGACTGAGAATGCCCCCGGACCTGAAGGGCACGCTTCGCGTCCACGAAAAACGCCTGCGGGGCTTGAAGGAGATTGCGCGGGAGCAGCTCCTGGGAAGGCGCCTCAACGAGCTGGATGAAACCCTTTATCGCCTGGAGGAGGAGTTCGCCGAGCTGGAAAAGGCCCTCTGACGCGAAGAGAGGATCCCTTCCAGGTTCCTTCTCCCGATGGCGTCCCTTTGGTCCCCTTCCTGGCCGTTTTTGCCGGTGCGCGTGTGCGGGGCCTTGCCCTCTAAACAAGGACGGGGCCTGCGTATCGTTCGGCGAGATCTTCCTCGAGCCCCTCTCTTTCGTGCTTGAGGGCAAAGGGGAGGGCGTCCAGGATGTCCTGGGCCGTCATCCCGTCGGGGCCCAGTTCGCGGGACGCAATGTCCCCGGCCACGCCGTGAACAAACACCCCCTTGCGAACCGCGTCCGGCAGCGTGAGCCCCAGGCCGGTCATGGCGGCAATGGTCCCCGTGAGCACGTCGCCGGACCCTGCCGAGGCCATGCCGCTGTTGCCGCTCAGGTTGATGAACACCCGGCCGTCCGGGAGCCCGACCAGGGTGTGGGCCCCCTTGAGGACGACGATGGATTCGAGGTCCGCCGCGGTCTCCTGAAGCAGGGTGACGGGGTCTGCCAGCAGCTCGGGAACAGCGCGGCCTGTGATCCGGCTCATCTCGCCCGGGTGGGGCGTGAGCACCGTGGGGGCACCCCGTCTTCTCAAAATGTCAAGATCGCCGCACAGGGCCGTGATTCCGTCCCCGTCAAGGAGGAGCGGCTTTTCAAGCCCCGCAGCCAGCCTCCTTGCGAGCTCCTGTGTCTCCTGCACGAGGGAGATGCCCGGCCCCAGGACGACCATGTCCACCGCAGCTCCGAGCTCCAGGAGCGCATCCAGGTTCTTGAGGGAGATGCTCTTTTGGTTTGTTTCCTCCTGGGGCACGAAAACGACCTCGCTCGCCTTGGATGAAATGAAGGGGACCATGGAGGCGGGGGCCGCCAGCCGGGAATACCCCCCGCCGGCCCTCAGAAAGGAGAGCGCGCTGAAAAAGGGCGCCCCGAAATAGGTGGAGGCACCGGCGATGAACAGGACGTCGCCGAAGGTCCCCTTGTGTCCCTGGGGATTCCTCGGGGGGAGCGGCGGCGCGCGGTTGATCTCGACGCGGAGTCCGGCAGCCTCGATCAGGGATGGCGGAAAGGAAATGTGGGTGACAAAAAGTTCACCACCCAGATCAAACCCGGGGTAGAGGAGGTTCCCCACCTTGGGAAGGCCGAAGGTGACCGTGGCGTCAGCCCGCACGGCGACCCCCATAACCCGACCCGTGTCTCCCTGGACGCCGCTCGGGATGTCCAGGGCGAGGACGGGTTTTCCGCTTTGGTTGATCCTGTGGATCACCTCGGCGTAAAGCCCACCAACGTCACGCGCGAGGCCGGTCCCGAAGACGGCGTCCACCACCCCGTCGCAGTGCGCGAGGTCGGCCCCCAGGTCCTCGATGGATTTTAGGGCCTTCACGGGGGCGGAGGTCTTTCGGACCATTTCCAGGTTCAGGCGCGCGGCCCCTTTGTACTCTGAAGGGTCCCCCAGGATGAAGACTCTGGCCCTGCCGCCGCTCGAGACGATCTTTCGGGCCACGACAAACCCGTCCCCGCCGTTGTTGCCGCCGCCGCAAAAGACGAGGTATGTGCGGCCCTGGAGCCCGAAACGGTCCCTGAGGACGAAATAGGCGGCCTGTCCGGCGTTTTCCATGAGAATCTCCTCGGGTATCCCGTATTCTTCAATGGCCTTCCTGTCGAGATTTCGCATCTCTTCCACGCTGCTGACTTTCATGTGAATCCTCCTGGAGGGAGTCGGGTTGCCCCCGGATCATGATGATTTGATAATATTTCACATTATATCAGGGGAAGGGGCGAGGCAAGACTTGGGGGAAAAAACGAACATCGAACAAGGTCCCAGCGGCCTTCACGAGCTGGAAGACACTGGCCCCCGGCCGAGGCCTGCTCGGAGGCGATCCTACGCGATCTGTTGACAACTCCAGGCCCTTTTTCTATTCTTTTCAGACTGGGCCGACTCGGCCCGCTGTCCGCCTGAGACTGGAATTATCCCCCACGAGCCAAGGGGTCCTCATGGGAGTCGTTTTCGACAAAAAGGCAGCCGAGAGATATTCAACCTGGGCCGGAGGACCTCGGGGGCGGGCCATGGACAAGTGGCTGGAATCCTGCCTGCCCGCTCTCCTGAAACCTCTGCATGGGGAGAGGGTCCTGGACATCGGGTGCGGCGACGGCGGTCACCTCCTGCTTCTCCAGAAGCTGGGCCTCGATCTCTGGGGTATAGACGCCTCCTCCTACATGATCCACCGGGCGAGGGAGAGGCTGGGCCACCGCTGCGCACTTCGGACAGCCCGGGCCGAAGACCTGCCTTTCGAGGACAACTCATTCGACCTCGCGGTGATGATCAACACCCTCGAGTTCCTGGACGATCCTCTGCCCGCCCTGAGAGAGGCCGGGCGAGTGGCGCGGCGCGCGGTTTTCGTGGGGGCCATGAACAGCATTTCCTGGCAGGGCCTCTCCCGCGGGGCGATGAATTTTTTCAACCAAAACCCACTGTCCCGCGCCAGATTCTTCACCCTGTGGGGGTTGAAGCTCTGCATGAGGAACGCGCTTGGGGATGTGCCTCTCGTCTGGAAGTCCTCGCAGGGCGTGCCCAGGATCGTGGAGCGGGCGTGCAGGGTTATCCCATGGGTTTCTCCGGGTCCGTCCCTGCCCTTTGGCGCGCATATCGGCCTTGCGGCGACTGTTGTCTACAGGGTCAAAACAAACAATCTGGGCCTTAAGATCCGGGTGAGGTCCCAGAGGGGATCGGTTCCCGAAGGCGTGGCCATGGGCAAGTACAGGGGGGTAGGAGGTGTGAGCAGACGTGAAGGAAGCCTATCTGTATGAAAAAACCGCCTCGGGCGGAGTGCGTTGTTTTCTCTGCAACCACGGGTGCCGTATAAAGGACGGGGCCCGCGGGGTATGCGGCGTGCGGGAGAACCGAGGCGGCACACTGGTGAGCCTGGTTTACGGAAGGGTCATCGCGCGACACGTGGACCCCATCGAAAAAAAGCCTCTTTTCCACTTTCTCCCGGGGAGCAGGTCCTATTCCTTGGCCACCGTGGGGTGCAATTTTCGGTGCACCTTTTGCCAGAATGCGGACATCTCCCAGATGCCCGCGGATCACAACCAGATCCAGGGAGGGTCGTTTTTTCCTGAAGACCTGGTGAGCGAGGCCGCCTCGAGCGGGTCGGCAACCATTGCCTACACCTACACGGAGCCCACCGTCTACTTCGAGCTGGCCCTGGACACGGCGCGGCTCGCGGCAGGCCGCGGCTTGCGGAACGTCTTTGTCTCCAACGGCTACATGACCCGCCGGTGCCTGGAGGAGATTCACCCGGACCTCCACGCGGCCAATGTGGACCTCAAGGCGTTTACGGATTCCTTTTACCGGGAACAGTGTGGAGCCAAGCTCAAGCCCGTCCTCCGCACGCTGGAAACCATGAAGGAGCAGGGGGTCTGGCTGGAGGTGACGACACTCCTCATCCCAGGGTTGAACGACTCTTCGGATGAACTCCGGAACATCGCGGGGTTTCTTGCCGGTCTGGACCCCGGCATTCCCTGGCACATCAGCCGCTTTCACCCCACATATCGGCTGACGCACATCGGTCCGACGCCCGCCGAGACCATACACCGGGCGCGGGACATCGGCCTGGAAGCCGGCCTCCGGTACGTTTACAGCGGCAACCTCCCGGGGGACGAGGGAGAGAACACCCTGTGCCACAGCTGCGGCCGGCCCCTGATCGAGCGGTTCGGGTTCTCTGTCCGGCGAATCCGGATCCGGAACGGCGCCTGCCCCGAGTGCGGCGCCCTGATCCCGGGTGTCTGGGAATGAGTTGCGCCCACTCCGAGGTCCCGGACCCAAGTCTCCCCATTGATCTTTTTCCCATTATTTGATAGGGTGCCACTTCGTATAGGGAGGGCTTCCAAGGGTTCTTCTTACTACGAGCAAAACCCCCGCTGACCAAAAAGACGCCTTCTTCCAATCAGCGGGGGTTTTCTTGGGAGGTTTCAGGCGAAATGAGAAAGGAAGACGAACTGGCCCTGAAGGTCACGAAAGAAATCGTGGTAAAATTCATAGAGGTGGGCAGGCTTTCCATAAACTCCTTCGAGGAGGCTTTCACCCGGATCCACGAAACCGTGCGGGAGTCTTTCATGCACGCGGACCTGGAAGAGGAGGAGAAGGATACCTGACGGACATGAGAAAGAGCCCCTCCGGCGGGGCCTTCACCCCTGCCCTTTGACGGTCCATCGCGTTCAGGATTCCCAAGAAACCGGCTTCGGTCGTTTTTCCAAACCCCGCGCCCACCAGGGTGCCCACAATGTTCCGCACCATGTGCCGCAGGAACCCGTCGGCCTCAAAAACAAGTTTCACCAGGCCGTTCGGGGAGGCCAGGAGCTCCGCCCGAAGGATCCTCCGCACGGGGTTCCTGTTGCTGCTCCCGGCGGATCGAAAGGATGAAAAGTCGCGCCGGCCGGGGAGAAGGGCGAGGCAGTTCTCCATGGCGCCGAGATCCAGGGGCCGCGCGATGTGCCACGTGTAGGCGCGGAGAAAGACGTCGGGATCCTCACGGTTGAGTATCCGGTACTCGTAAACCTTGCTCTCGGCATCGTATCTCGCGTGGAAGTTTTCGGGAGCCTCTTCAGCCCGGCGCACCAGGATGTCCTCCGGGAGCAGACTGTTGAGGCCGTTCTTAAAAACTTCGGCGGGGAGGCGCGCGCTGGTGGAAAAGTGGCACACCTGGCCCACGGCGTGGACCCCGGCGTCGGTCCGGCCGGATCCCGTGATACGAACGGATTTACGGGTCATGAGGGAGATCTTGTCTTCAAGAACCTCCTGTATGGAGAGCCCGTTTTTCTGGCGCTGCCACCCGTGGTACCGGCTGCCGTCATAGGAGAGCGTGAGCTTGATTTTCCTGTTTTCTGCCATCGCTCACAAAAAGACGGAGGTCGCACGATCTGGAAAATAAAACGGGGAGCGCCGCAAGCGGCCGACTCCCCGGTTTTTCGGGCGAGAATCCGTGAGAAAACGTGCGTGGAGAAAAAATCAGCGCTTGGAGTACTGGTACCTGGCGCGGGCGCCGGGCTGCCCATACTTCTTTCTTTCCTTCTCCCTCGCATCGCGAGTCAGGAGTGAGGCTTTTTTCAGGACGGTCCGCAGATCGGGATTGATTTCCACCAGTGCGCGTGCTATGCCGTGCCGGATAGCGCCTGCCTGGCCGGAAGACCCGCTTCCCCGCACATTGACGTTGATATCGTATTTGCCCATGAGATCGGTCATCTCCAGGGGCTGCTTGATGATGATGCGATCGGTCTCCCGGTCGAAATAGGCATCCAGGGGCCTCTTGTTGACGGTGATCATGCCCTGGCCGGGCCTCAGCCAGACCCTGGCCACTGCACTTTTCCTTTTGCCTACAGCGTGGTATAGCTGCTCTGCCATGTACTTAAATCTCCAATTTCTCGGGCTGTTGTGCCTCGTGCGGGTGCGCGGGCCCGGCATAGATCTTGAGCTTCTTGAGTTGACGCCTGCCAAGACTGTTCTTGGGAAGCATCCGCCTCACCGCCAGGCGTATGATCTCTTCGGGCTTGGTCTCCAGCATCTTTCGGGCTGAAGTTTCCTTGAGGCCACCCTGGTAGCCGCTGTGGCGGTAATAGAACTTGTTGTCCCATTTCTGGCCGGTCATCGCGATCTTTTCCGCGTTGACCACGACGATGAAATCACCTGTGTCTGCGTGAGGGGTGAAAATCGGCTTGTGCTTTCCTCGGAGGCGGGAGGCGATCTGAGTGGCCAGGCGGCCCAGGATTTTGTCTTCCGCATCGACCAGGTACCATTTCTTTTCTACTTCGTATTCCTTGGCGACAAATGTCTTCATAATCCTTACCTTGTCTGGAAACTCGAAATCTAAATAAATAGGCAAAAACAGCCTCTCTGTCAAGGGATTTCTTGAAAAAATCGATTTCACCCGAGAAATGCCATTGACAAGCAGTCTATTTATTGTTAGTTAGACTTGCAAGTCTTCAAGCGCCCGTAGCTCAGCTGGATAGAGCGCCGGGCTTCGAACCCGTAGGCCGCAGGTTCGAGTCCTGCCGGGCGCGCCAGGACCTGGAAAAACCATCATTTAGGGCGTGTAGCTCAGCTGGTAGAGCAGTTGACTCTTAATCAATTGGTCGGGGGTTCGATCCCTCCCACGCCCACCAAAAATATCAATAACTTAAGGCTCTTCTTTGGAAGGGCTTTTTTCTTTTAAGGCCGTTTTGTCCAACTCCTGTCCAACCAAAACGAATACAAAGCTCACTTCCTGGGCCTGCCCGAAAAAGAAAAGCCCCGTCCGAAAACGGGGCTGTTTTGGGTAACAACGAACTCTATGACCGGATCCAAAAGTTGAGTTAGTGCCCATCCATAAATCCCGAATTTTCGGGGGTGAGGTTTGGGCGAATACGGCTCTAACCTACTCCGCGCTGGGTGTCCCAGACGCGAAAGCCACGTCATTTAGGCGACTTGAGGTAAAATC